>Ga0194130_10000243_pt1 | contig 109078 bp, 108 predicted proteins | sample TA2KigsurfametaG_FD_160084 | JGI IMG/M metagenome (GOLD analysis project Ga0194130, IMG submission 160084) | Freshwater microbial communities from Lake Tanganyika, Tanzania - TA2015050 Kigoma 12 surface | ecosystem: Environmental > Aquatic > Freshwater > Lake | place: Tanzania: Lake... | reverse complement strand
CATCGTATGTTTTTGCATCTCATTGACAGCAGCAACAACTTTTTGGTAATCGCCCCCTGCAAGTGAGCCCGTTTTGATTTTTTCCGATTCCACCTCGCTTTCTGAGCAGATCAAGCGGTGAAGCAATTCTTCGGCGTTCATTTCAAGAGAAAAAATACCCACAGCCTCTTTTGAGCGGAACGCGACATTTTGTGCGATGTTGAGAGCTAGAGCCGTTTTTCCCATCGAAGGACGTGCCGCCAAAATCAATAGTTGCGAGGGGCAAAGGCCATTGATCATTTTGTCCACATCAAAAAAATGGGTAGGCAACCCGGTGAAATGGGCTGCATTTGGACCTTTCGTTAAATATTCCTCTTGCCTATCCTGCAACTCTTTTAAAAAAGGGAGTTTTGTTGTAGCGCGCACACCGGAGAGAATATCCCTGATCATGAAGCTATCTTTCGCCGATTTTTCTTGAGAAATTGTATAGAGCTTCGCTTGGCATTCATCAAGAAAAGAGAGGACATCCTGAGGCTCTAGCTGCGCTTTTTTCTCCATTTCCGAAGCGGTACTGATCATGCGGCGTAAAAGAGCCTTGTCTTTAACAACATTTACATACTCTTCAATGTAGGCTGATGTACCTGCGTAGTGGGCAATTTCTGTTAAAGCTACAATTCCCCCGACCTCTTTGAGTTGGTCTTTGCGTTTTAGCTCTTCATTTACGAGGTGCACGTCGGCAGGGCGATCGTTGCGGTAGGCTTCTTGTAAAACATGGAAGACAAGTTGGTGTTCTTTAAAATAAAAGTCTTCAGGGACTAGAGAGTCTGCGGCGACATTCAAAGCGTTGACAGAAGAAAACATCATCCCTAAAACAAGCTTTTCGGCCTCTTTGGATTGGGGAGGGACCCTCGGTTTGGTCTTAGAGGGCTCTTTTTGTTTTTTATCGGTATTTTTCTCTTTGATTGTCAATTCCATGATTGCTGCATCATAGGCGAAAAGGGAAAATATTGGACACGAAAAAAACGATAAAACAGACCTAGAACACTTGAGAGCCGTAGAGATCACCCAAAAAGGGGTTCTACTCCCTTTTTAAACCTTTGCTTGAGACATGTTGTTTCAAAGGGATAGTGGATCCGATCCATTTTATTCAGGGTGAACAGTTAATCACCTTTGGGATTATGAAAAAGAGCTTGAATTTTTTTTTAAGATAAGAAAGGATTTATTTAAAGATAAAAAGGTTCTAAATATGCTTCTTGTCCCTATTGTGCCCTCTTTTTCAAATCTTTCAGTATTTAAAAAGTTTGCAAGACCGATAACGGAATCGAACTATCCGAAACCAGTTTTCCCAAGAGTTGAGGCCCCTCAATGCGGATTGTATCCTTTTTTAGCTAAGTGCAGATTCTCGTGGGATCAGAAAATTTTTACTAAAGTGGACAGTTTTTTGGATTGGTGTGTTTTAGACCAGTTCAAAAGTTGGTTCTCAATGGGTATCCACAGCCGTTTTTCACAAAAAAATCTTTGCGAAGAGCAGGAATCTATGAGACGTGAGTTATTGCATAAAGGGGTTGATATTCTCAAGATAGCAGAGGAGGCTAGGGAGGTTTTTTCACTTGCCGAAAAGCCTTTGATCTCTTTTGAGAGAATGGAGGCGTGTGCTAAAACGCACGGGGTTTTTTCAAAAAGGATCACGGTAAATCCCGAGCAGATTCACGACAAAAACGATGCTATTTTTGCTATAGGGCATGAAATCGGCCATATCCTGAACGAGGATCTATTCAAGTCGTATTGCACCGGATTTTTTGCATATGTTGTAACGGTCTATGAAGGATTTACGTTCTTAGATGATAAAAATGAAAAAAGCATCCCTTTGTTCCTTTTGAAAGCTGCTCCGGTGCTCATCAGCTTATACATCTACTTTGTCCAGGAGAGGCAAATGGAATTTAGAGCGAATAAATACGGACTCTTCTTTTTACATAAAAAGGGATTTTTGGAAGATTTTTTGCATTCTAGGCAGACCGGTATGACCCGGTGGGAAATGTTTAAATCGATTGTCAGCTGGCCCATGTACCCGAACAGCAATGAGAGCATCCAGTGTTACAACGAGCAGAGCAAGGTGATAGGGGCTGATCCTGGGGGCGTCCCCTAGGGTTTTTCAACAGAACGCTCCTTTTTGTTTCTAAAAAAAATTAGATTTGGTAAACTCGCACCATTCATTTTTAAGTAGGGATAGGTTCCTATGATTTCAGGTGGGATATTACCAAGTGAAAATCTTTTTTTAAAACCGTGGAAAAAAGAAGTTACATGCACAGCTCTTAAGGCTCTCTTGTCGCCCGATAAAGAGTACCCCTGCTTGCGTCTTTGCCAGACCTCAATAGGGTATTGGCTTGAGCCCGTTCATTACAAATTCCTTGCACAAGAAAAAAATAAAGAGTCTTTAGAAAAGACCCTTGCCAGCATTGAGCTGATCGATGTGGTAGCGAAAAAGCTTGGTGATGAGTTATCCCGGGAGTTCAAAAAAAGATTGGATGATTTTTTGGAGCCGCAGTTGCAATTGAAATCCAGGTTGAAGGACTTGTCGAAAGTACCTTGCGCTAAACCCGAGCCCCTTTATGCACTCACCTTGACCCCTAGAATTTCCCCAAGACAAAAGATTGTGGGTCCTTTGAGAAGCTCAGAAAGTGCATTTTCACCCTATCTTAGAAAAATTTGATCAAAAAATAATTGAGCTTAAAAGCCCTTTTTAAAGATGACAAAAACCCACGGGTCATGACATTATCTTGAAATCGCATCAGGGGCTTTTAAGGTAAGTTAGAGTATGTCCAATTCATCAAAAGGGATCCTTGTCGGGTCTATTTCAGGGTTTCCCGAATTTCTTCCCAAAGATCAGATAGCATTTAATCGTTGCCTGGACAAGATCAAAAAAGAGTTTGAGGCTTTTGGTTATTCGCCAATGGACACCCCTGCCGTTGAAAAAACTGTCACCCTTTTATCGAAGGGAAATGATAGCGAAATTTATGGGCTAACCCGGCTATCGGCTGAGGAGGGGGGGAAAAAAGAGTTAGGCCTCCGCTTTGACCTCACGGTCCCTTTGGCAAGGTACGTGGCGGAACATTACGGACAGCTTGTATTTCCGTTTAAACGCTACCATATCGCTCCTGTGTGGAGAGGCGAGAGGCCTCAGGCAGGCCGTTACCGGCAGTTTTACCAGTGTGATATCGATGTCATTTCCGAAACCGAGCTTTCTTTAGCCTATGACGCGGAACTTTTAGGGATTGTCTACAGGATTTTTACTGCAATCGGATTGCCGAATTACCGGATCAAGATAAACAACCGCAAAATTTTAGTGGGGCTGATGCAGGAATTCGGCGTTGAAGAATCCTGCCTGGAGGCTGCCATACGCCAAATTGATAAAAAAGAGAAAATTGATGCTGCAGCGATGGCCCGAGGTCTTCAAGAGATTGGGGTGAGCGGATCGGCTGTGGAAAAAATTCTCTCGTTTTTAGATAGAAAGGGGTCGACCGCTGCCATGTTGAGTTACCTGGAGGGGTTTAGTCATACACTTTTACTTGAAGAGGGGTTAGACGAACTACAAGAGGTGCTCCGATTGGCAGCCGCTTTTCGTGTTCCGGCCGATGTGATCGAGGTAGACCCTACATTGGCGCGCGGTCTGAATTATTACACAGGTACAATCTACGAGGTCAAATGGATTGATTGCCCGGAACTTGGGACAATCTGTGCCGGAGGGCGCTATCAAAATCTTGCAGCCACATTCACACGAAAGCTTTTGCCGGGTGTGGGGATTTCGATCGGGGTCTCAAGGTTGATCCCTAAAATGATTGAAAAGGGACTTATCCTATCTGAAACGGAGACCTATGCAAGAGTTTTGGTGACGGTACAAGATAGAAACTTTCTATCTCAGTATATAACAATAGCTGAAAAAATTCGTCAGCATGGTTTTGGCGCCGAGGTCTATTTACAAGACAAACCTTTGCCCAACCAGATTAAATATGCGGACCGCAAAGGGTTTGAGGTGGTCGTGATCGCTAACGGGGAGGAGCTGCGTCAAGAGCGCCTAAATTTCAAAATTTTGAAACAACAAAGACAGGAAACAGGTACCTTAGATCTTTTGATCAAGTATCTTAAAACCAGCGTGTAGCCGATTCTCTTTATGCTGCTGAGAGTGAAAATTCGGGAAAAGCCCTTTAATTACTCCGATAGGATTTTTTGCAAACCGTCGCCCATTTCTTAATAAATAGCGAGTTTTTAAAAAAACACAGGATCTAATCCGGTTTTCCCTCTTTAAAATTTTTTAAAACGGTAGCAGCTTTGAGAGCTGAAAAGATGATCAGATTTTGGGTGATGTGGGACATAATAGGGGGGATAATACTCCCTGTCTCCTCGCGCAATTTTGACTCTAATGGGTAATGCAAAAAAAGGATTCTTCGCATCCAGCCTGTATGGACGAAAGAAAAAGCAGCATTTAAAAAAACAACCCTAAATTTTTTTGCAGAATCGGTAGCGGTATCTTGTAAATATAGAGACTGCGTTTTTTCGACCCCTTTACGAAGAATCCCACGAAAAATACACTCCTCTATGATGGGGACCAAAAACGCGTTTAAAAGGATGCCATCGTTGTTATCGGGGGTTGTTTTTCGAAGTAGCGTTTCGACCCCTGTTATTAAACAAGATAAATGGATAGACTGAAAAAAACAGTTTGCCCCTCTTTCGACACCGATGGAGATCTTTTCCTTCAAGGAGAGTTTCTTTGTTTCGGGGGGGAGCGGTTCTTGTATTAATTCTAAGACTGAATCTTGATAGATCCAATTTAAGTAGTGTTCTGAAATCGAAAGCATGCGTCATGAATTAGGTAAATCGATCTTTAATTAAAAATTCTTCCATAGGGATAAATCCTGGTTTTGGATTAGGGGGTTTTATCCCTTTGCCAATGGATAGAAGCATCACAGGGACAAAATCCATAGGGAGCGAGACTATTTTTTTCACCTCTTCTTGGTTGAAGCCGATCATCGGACAAGAGTCGTATCCAAGCGATTTTGCAGCTAGCATCAAAGTCATCGCAGTGAGCGCACCTGAGCGGATCGCCTCATCGCGAGCTATCCAGGGTTGTGCTTTATGGAAAGTAGGGATGGAGTCCAAAATAAACTTCTGCACCTGTTCCGGCGCGTTTTTCCAGCAGCGAGCCGGATTTTTCTCCCAAGCACGAGTATCTCCCACAATCAAGAAAAGGACGGAGCTACTCAAAACCTGCGGTTGGTCATACGCTGCTTTTGAGATCTCTTTTTTTATCTCGTTGCTAATGATGTGTACAAGCCTGGTATGCTGAAGGTTATAGGACGAAGGGGCTTGCCTAGAAGCCAGGATCAGTTTTTCAAACGTTTCTTCGGGCATAACATGCCCTTGGTCAAAAAGTTTGATCGATCGCCGCTCGTAGATCGCTTGTATTGTATCCATACAAAGATGTTAAACAAGCACCAATATTTAGACAAGAATTTTTTAAGGAAAAACCCATCATATGATATAATATGCTAAAAAATAGCACTTTGCTTTCAAGCTCGCTTATTTTTTTTAGGAAGAGGTTTTTCGGAACTTGTAGGATTCTGGGCTTTTATTTTATGGTGCTCAAACTTGAAGGTGGGTTTATGAGGTTTAGGACAACCATTTTTAAATATTTCTTTGATGAGCTTATCAGATGGGTTGAGTCGGCCAATTGTGGCGTGTTGGATATGTCCTGGATTGTGCTCTGGTCTATTGACTTTCATAAACGTCCTTTTTTTCCCCCTTGTACCATAATAAATATTTTTATCAAAAAATAAAAATTACAATCTTGAGGAATAAAGGGTTAGAAGAGCGGAGAGAGAGGGATTCGAACCCTCGATACCCTCACGGGTATACGTCCTTAGCAGGGACGCGCCTTCGACCACTCGGCCATCTCTCCAAAAATTTGATCTCTAAATACTAAGGTATCTTCGGGGTAAAATACAAGCCCTTTTTGAATGTAAGGTGTCCTTGGTCCAACCCCTCAATGAAAAAAACCTATTCAATCATTGAGGAAAAGGGGATCTCCTTACCGCTGATCGCATTCCAATAGGAGGTGTGGAAGGTCCCGTCAGGGTTTCCTACAGTGATATTATAGATCGGAAGGTAGACATTCAGGGTGCTTCTGATCGCAAAATCGGCACCGAAGGTAGATTCGGCCAATTGCCGGATTTGCCACTCTGAAAATCGCTGCGATAGCCGCTGGGCATTTTTAAGGGACTTTGTGACCAGATGATCGTCGATAGAGGTTTCGGGAATGACACTGATCTTTGGGCTTTTAAGGTGAAGCCGATATTGGTTACCTGTCAAAACGATCAGCTTTTTTCGTCTACAGGCATCGATGACTTTGTCCAGAGTCTCATTTTCTGCAGCCAGAAGACGGGCCAGCGCCCCTCTATCCAAGGCTCCCCCCCGTTCAGCAAGCAAATTGATCACTTTGAACTCATTTTTTGTAAGCCTTGCTTTGATACAATCGGCATACCCGTGGGTTTTATCCCACCCCTCGGTGTTCATCACCATCTCGCCATCGATAAGGTCCCAGAGGATAATCCCTTCTCCGGTCGTGTGATCCGGCTTTGTGTATTTGATCTCAAGCAAAAGATAGGGGGAATAGAGTGTTACGGGCTCTAGAAAATGGTGCCGATCGTCTTTCAAAAGCTTCCGTTTGTTCGCCTCCATAATCTGTTTTGAGCTAAGCCTAGCTTCAAGGGTATGGAAATTGCCTGAATAAATAATATCCATCACCTTTGCTTTTACCTCGGGGTGTTGGGAGGAGAAATAATAGGCTCCATAGCTAATTGAGGCTAAGGTAACAAGGCTGGATAAGATCCGAATCATAAAAAAATATAAATTTTTCTTAAAAAAAATTACTAAAAATGTTACAGGTTAATTAAAGAAGGGACCAGGTGGATCATTAGGCCATAGCAAGGAATCGAACCGGGTGTGGTTGGCGAAGGCCGATACACTTAAAGCACGAATCTTTAGTCATTGAACAAGGGTTTTTTCTTTAACCATCCGAGCCATAAAAAAACTATCATGGCCTACATGATAGAATTATGGTTCGGATCTTTTTTTTCAAAGAATAACCTTCCAATCCCCTTTTTTCTTTTATTTTGCTACGATCTTGGGTATGCAACGAAGCCCTATTTTTCTCCTTGAGGAGCACTTAATCAATCTGATCGCAGCCGGTGAGGTTGTAGAAAATCCGGCAAGCTGCATCAAAGAGCTTGTGGAAAACTCAATCGATGCTTGCAGCACAACCATCCACATCGAGATTCAAGGTGGGGGATTTGAATCTATAAAAATCATGGATAACGGAATCGGCATGCCCAAAGAGGATGCCCTTTTTTGTTTCGAGCGGCACGCGACCAGCAAAATTCGCGGACAACAGGACCTCAAAGGGATTGCAACGCTTGGGTTTCGCGGTGAAGCGCTCTCCTCGATAGCAAGTATCAGTCATTTGCTGATGAAAACCTCGCCAGTCGAGGGGGGCGAGGGAACCTTAGTGGAAATGAGGGCAGGTAAAATGGTCTCAAACGGGCCCTGTTTTAAAGAGCACGGGACAACTTTTGAAATTTATTCCCTTTTTTACAATGTTCCGGCACGTCTGGAGTTTCAAAAGACAATCAGGGGTGCGACTATGGATATTACGAAAATAGTCCAAAAAATAGCCCTCTGTAATCCCAAAATCCGATTCAGTTATACAATAGACAAAAAGCTCGAATTCGATTGTCCGCAAGCGGATTCTCTTGAAGATCGTGCCAAGGACCTGTTTGGCTTCGATTTCCTTAACAAAGTACACTCATTTGAACACAGTGAGGAGGGGGTCCGCTGTTTTGGTTTAGTGAGTATTGTAGAGGAGGGGCAAAAAACGCGCAGCCAGCAATATTTTTTTATCAATCAAAGGACCGCGTCGAGTCCGCTGATGCAGATGGCAGCTTTTGAAGCGTATCAAAAACATTTTCCTCCGAAAACACACCCTATTTTGATCCTGTTTCTTGACCTCCCTTTAGACCTTGTCGATGTGAACGTCCACCCACAAAAAAGCATCGTGCGCCTCAAAGAGGAGAATAGGTGGTACCGGATTGTTCAAAAAGCGCTGGATAAGGCTTTTATGCAACAACTTTGCCTAGCAAGTCCAAACCAAGAATTTTCGCAAACAAAAGAATTTTCTTTTCCCCAGTGGGATGCATTTTCTTTTCCTCTTGAAAAAAGGGGTCAAAATGAAAACTTTAAAGTACACATGGGATCCACCACCTATTCCTCTGACAATAGAAGTGTTATTTTCAAACAAACGCCTCTAATATCTGTGACGGGGATTATGGTTGTAGAGGGGTTTTTATTTGCTACGTATGAAGAAAATACGGTGCTTGTCGATTTAGCCCTTATGGAAGATTTTTTAGCTAAAGAGCAGATCCTCCGTTACGATGTGTCGATCCAAACAGAGTGTGTGTGTAGAACACTCCGGCTCGAACCTTTATTTGATCTCGATGAAGATGAAGTCATCAAAAGATTGCGTAGATTTGGTGTAGAAGCCCGTTTTATCTCAAAGATGACCCTATCGGTGGATGGGTTGGCTCCCTGTATCAACCCTGAACAATTAGAAAAAATAGTTTCCGAAATTTTAGAAAACTCCCACCGTTCAGATGAGGCCCTCATAGAGATGCTTTTGCCAAAGATGCGCAAGGGGTATTTAAAAAAAGATCTTATCATCGCGACGCAAGCTTTTAAAGAATTGCTCGAAACGGAAAAAGATTTTTGCCATAAAGTCTATGTCCCTCTTAAAGAGGCACAGTTGAAAAGGTGTTTTGGATGGAAAGGTTAGAAAAGCTTTATCGTAAGCTCCAGGAAAAGAGATTGGATTGCTTTGTGGTGACTAAGCCGGTGAATATTTTTTATCTTTTGGGGATAGAGCTTTCCGTTGGGATGTTGGTCGTCGAACAGGGGTCCTACCGGCTCTATCTGGATTCCAGATACAAGGTTGCGGCTGAGGAGAAAGGATTGCATTTGAGTGATGAACCTTTAAAAGAGCGGTTCAAGCATCATAAAACTGTTGCATTAGAGGGGGATCACCTTACCCTTAGCCGGTACCAGGAACTTGTCGATGAGAATCGATCGGTCAATTTCAAGTCCGAAATGCTTGTCGAGGAGCTGCGCATAGTCAAGGATCCTCTCGAGATCAAAGAATTAAAAAAAGCGGCTAAAAAAACAAAAGAAACGATGAAAATGGTGCTTCAATCGATTCATGAAGGGGTCACCGAAGAGGAGCTTGAAACCCTGGTCAAACACCCTTCGTTCACCCCCATCATCGCTTTTGGATCCAACAGCGCTCATGTGCATCATCGCCCAACCAATCGAAAATATAGAAAGGGCGAGGCGGTATTGGTGGATCTGGGGGTAAAAGTCGGACACTATATGGGGGATATGACAAGAACGATCTCTAGCCCCTTCATTAAGGAGGTAAAAGAGGCGCACGATCTAGCTATTGAGGCTTGCAGACCGGGGTGTACTTTGGAAGACCTGGACCAGATCGTAAAGGATAAAATCCCCTTCAAAGACCATTCTTTGTCCCACGGAATCGGTTTGGAGGTGCATGAGAGGCCATTTTTTAAATCCGACAAAAAGGGGATCCTGCTACCCAACATGGTGATCACAATCGAACCTGGGCTTTATGCGGCAGGTAAAGGGGGTGCAAGATATGAAAGTATGGTGCAGATCACAGAAACAGGTTGCGAGGTTCTTACTGGATTGGAATCTTTCATTTGAGATACAGATTGTTCAAACCGATTTTTACAAAAGAACCAAAGTCTAGCTGAAAAAAAATTTAAAATTTTTTGTCAAAAAAGCCTTTGTGGATAGATCCAGTTAGAAAATGAGCTTTTTTGGGTGTATAGTTTTTAGATGTTTTGGTAAATGTATGCTATGCGTCTAAGGGTAAAAATACTCTCATTGGTAAGCCTTGTCTGCGTTGTGGGCTTTATTACCTATATCGTGGTGCAGCAGCTCACAATATCCAGAAAACTCGGGAGCGCAGAAATAAATGTTGAACAAGAGATCATTAGGCAAAACGAGGAGAAAAGGGAAAATCTAGAGCGCTACTTGCGTTCGGTCCTTTCTGATACCCAGGTACGGACAAACATGCTGTTGATGAAAATCAATCAGTATGAATACGTCAAAGAGCAATTTCTCCCGACACCGGAGAATTATGCCAAAGGAGCGTGGTTTGCCTCTGCGTCCTCATTTCTTTTGAATCCGTCGATTGAGTTTATCCAGGTCGAAAACGAGGATAGAATTGCTTCTCTCTTTGCGATGCACCCCCCCTACGTAGACGGTTTTTGGCATTTTACAGGGGCTCCGGGTGTTGAGATATTCGCAAAATATGACTCTCAAGGAAACGTTTTGGGTCCGTTTATTGGAATTCCGGTTTGGATGGGGTCTGAAGTCAACTACAGCTCTTTCAATATTCCGGGCTTAGGAGAGCAACCAGAGGGTGCCTCTTTTTGGCTTTTATTCAATCCAAAAGACATACTAGATTTGGATGTTTCCAATCTTAAAGCTACCGTATTCGAAAATCCGATCAAACCCGTGCAAATCAGCGTTTGGGTAAAAAATGATCCTTGTTTTCAAGCTATTTGCCAGACAACGATAGAGAGTTTAAAAAAAGTTCATAGCGCTTTACTGACTAACGAATCGAAAGAGCTTTACCAAATTCTGGATTCACCGGATGCCTCCACATGGCTCAAAAATAAACTAGATCCGTTGAGATCCCAGATCAAGAAAGGGGAAACGATCTATGAAAAACTAGAGCGCATCTCCGAGGATTCATTGGATAATCAGGATATTATACCGATCCGTTATGAGGAGATGAGTAGGAATTGGGATTTACATCGGTTTATTTGGCAGTTCAGCACCCTTTTTTTATCGGGGATTTTCGGCGATGATCCGATGGCCCCATCTGCACCGGACGGTTTTGCTAGGTTGGAAGGGAACTCCCCAAAAGGGGTTGGGTTTATTTGGGAAGAGCTATCTCCGGACACCCCTTTCAAGCTCTTTGATCCTACAGGTATCAGCGGCGGATTTGATAACGATTTGGAGAAGTTAAATGGGGGGGTGGGGATCATTTACCATCCCACCGACAGCAGATTATATATTGGAAATAGATTGCAGCTCAATTATCTGGATCCTAAGACCAACAAAAACCGTTCCGGTGGAATCATGTTGGGGATTGATGCTTCTAAATTTTTACAAAAAGTTGCCGTTGCCACACAGGAGTCGATATTTTTGATTGTCAACGACCAGGTCTTGAGGGGTTACAAACCTGACGGGTCTGTAGAAAATACAATCACGTTTAACACCGATATCATCCAAAAAATCAAAAAAGTACCTAATGGAGTCACAACCGACGCGCTTGGAAATGAGTATATTTTCTTTAGGATTCAACCTTATGAAGATATGGATATGGATCTATTTGTCTTTAAGTTGCGAAGTAGCGAGATACAGATTTTACAAGGCTTAGCACGTGACATAAAGGATCTTCTCCGCTCTTTGACCGAAGAAATGTACATTTTTGGTATTTTATTATCGATTTCGATCGTGGCTGTTTTGTGGTATTTGCTCCGCTCGGTATTAAAGCCAATCTCCTTTCTTGCGGATGCGGTGCAATCGGTGGGTAGCGGAAACGGAAAAGAGTTTGTATTTCAGGGAAATTATGAAAATGAGCCGGATGAACTAAGATCTCTTTTTACCAATTTCGAAGCTATGGTGAAGCGGATTCGAGAGGGGGAACGGACAAGAAACGTTCTGCATAAGTTTTTAGCCCCCGAAATTGCCGATAAGCTCCTTTCGGACGAAAGTTCGCTCCATGGCAAACAGGTGCTCGCAACTATATTCTTTTTTGATTTCAGAAAATTTACCTCAAAGACCGAGACGATGCCGGCAGATCAGATGGTTTTGATGCTCAACACCTATTTTAATGAAATAGTCCATATCTTAAAAAAATATGGAGGGATGATTGATAAATTTGAGGGGGATGCCGTCCTAGCACTGTGGGGTGTCCCTGACGAGCATCCCGATGGGCCATTAAAAGCCGTGAGGGCAGCTATAGAAATGCAGAGCCGGATAAAAGAGCTTAACGAAATCCGAAAAAAAGAGTTCAAGGTTGTCCTAGAGGCAGGGATAGGGATCCATTACGCTAAAGTTACCGAGGGTATCATGGGGTCTGAAGACCACAGTGAATTTACCGTAATCGGTTCTGCTGTGAATGTCACCTCCAGGGTTTGTGATGAGGCGAACGAGGGGGAAATTTGGATCACCACAAATGTATATGACAACGTCGTAGGGCAGGTCGATGCAGACTGTATGGGGGAGAGGACGTTCCAAGGCGTTTCACAACCCTACATGCTTTACAAGGTACACCTTGCATAGGAAATTATAGAAGGAGCCTTTAAAAAAATTCGATGTAACCTGTTTGATCTAATAGTCCCTTTTTTATATTAGCTTGGATCGATAAAACAATTTGTTTTCACTTCAATTTTTTGGCTAAAAATTCTCCCTAGCGTATTTTAAGATGCGGTTTAAAAATTTTATGAAAAAAGATGCCAAAAATGGTATATTAATGATCCAATAAAGTTTCGACAGAATTCTACTTGGTATAAAGCGCACGTATGGTCACTTTTTTTTTAGTTGTTGCCTGTAGCTTAAGTATTTCTTGGGCTTTTTACCTCCGAAGCCAACTCAAGATGTCTTTAATGCAACGAAGAGAAGAGGGGATGGTCTTAAGGCAGGAGCGACTCGATGTGGGGCGCGATTTTGTAGCAAATGCCTCTCATGAACTACGCACGCCGATCACGATCATCAAAGGATTTTTGGAAACTATGCGCGATATGCCTGAAATCTCGCAGGACCTTTTCAATGAGATTTTAACGAAGATGTTAAGAAGTTGCGAAAGAATGGAGTCTTTAGTAAAGAGTCTTCTAATTCTTGCGGATCTGGAGAACTGCCCAAAAGGGGGATTTGAAGATTGTGATATGGTTCAAATCGTAGATGAGGTGAGTTACAACCTGATCTCTTTGCACCAACAAGCCACGATCGAAACATACCTTAAGGATGAGAAGATTCGGATTTGGGCCAACACCGATTTAATGGAACTTGCGTTGAGAAATCTTTTAGAAAATGCTGTGAAATATTCCAAGGGGTTGCCAAGGATTGTGATCCGATTAGAGGTTACCGAAACTACCTGTAGGATTCGGGTAAGAGATGAGGGGATGGGAATTCCTCAAAAAGATCTACCACACCTTTTTGACCGGTTTTATACCGTCGATAAGACCCACTCTCGCCGTTTAGGGGGTGCCGGATTGGGGTTATCTATCGTCAAAAAGATCGTTGAAAATCATAAAGGGACAATCAGGGTGGATTCTACATACCAGGAGTGGACCGAATTTGTGATGGAACTTCCTTTGTTGCAGCAGATTTCTTTAGCGGATATGTACGCAACATACCGCGAGCCTCAAGGTGCAGTTTAGGATCTAATACGATCAGCTCTACCCCTTCGCTAGCATTCCTCTTTAAGAGCCCATCCGATAGAAGCTGGAACACACGCGGATCTTGTTTAGGATTTGTTGAAAAAAGTTCTTTTAGATCTTTAGTGTTACAGTAAGGGGAGCTCTCATCCGATTCCAAAAATCGTCTCGATTCCTCTTCAAGAATTTTTTGCGCCCCTTCGGAGCCAAAAATTGCGATGAGAAGAGGTAGGGAGGCGTATGGAGAGGAGATGGGGCTTCTTTGGGACTTATGATAGAGCTCTAAATAGTCCCCTAAGGGGGGATAGGCATTTTTTTTCTCGAAACAATAGCCGCAAGTACCTTCAAGAGCTTTATGGAGTTGATTGGAGGGATTTGGCAGATCATAGACCGAAAAGGTGGCTATATCGGGTTGTTGTTTGATCAAAAGAAATCCCTTTTCTAGAATTTCCTCCAGTAGAGATTCTGCATCAAACCCAAGGGTGCTTGGGTATAAAGAGGTAAGAAATTGGGTTGCCACCTCTTTTAGTACCGGGTCATTTTTAAAAAAAAGGGGTTTTATGTAGAGCCTCGCATTTAAAAGAACCCCTTTTTGACGATGATTTTGGAATGTTTTTATGACCCCCGACGAACCTTTCCCCCCCTTTTTTTTCTTTTGAGGGAGAGAATCAAAAAAACTATCTACTGAGGCATTGAGAAATTCTTGGTCGATCAAAAGGTGCTCTTGAATGCGCCCTTGAAAATGGACCATTTGGCGGACCTCTTTTTGCAACGTGAGTGCCAGCATCGAGAGGATGAAGAAGACAGATAGGACAAACGGGATCAATTGCATAGCATTTACCTCAATTAGGTGCTAAATGAAGGGATAGAGTGGTAGTCTCATCTATCAGTACTGGCAGGCTCACATCAAATGAGGTTTTGTTAGATTTGAAACGGAGTGCATAGGGGACAAAATTTTTATTGGATGTTGAGGTGTCGATCTCCACAAAAGTTTTTTTGTTCTCTTGAAAAAGAAACCCTAAAAGCCCAATCGAAAAATCGCCCCCGTTTTCAATCAAAACAAAGCTGTCCAAAATCTGGTTTTCCGAGTCGGTCTTTTCTAAAACAAGATCTGCATTGCGTTTGTATATTTTAACAAAAATCAAAGGGTGGGCATTTGCTTCTAGACCTAGAGGTGAATAGGCAAATTTAAGGGTTGTAGATGCAAGTTCGATAGGGGACGCAACAAAATCGATCAAACGGGCCATTCTTTGCAACGATACTATGTTTTGCTCTGTCCTGGAGCCAAGGGTCTTTTCCACGTTTTTTGAGGAAAAACTAAAAAAACAGATCCAGTTTGATAAAACATAGATGATCGTACCACAAAGGAGCAGGGAAATGAGAGCCTCTATAAGGCTAAATCCTTTTTTGGACTTTGTCTTAAATTCCATCTGGCTAACAAGTATAGTTCGAATTGAACCATTTTCCTACAATTTTTTGCTTAAAACTTGCAAAGGAAATCAAAAAACTCTAGGTGCTTGTGAAACCTGATAAACCGCTAATCTGAGCCCAAGCGGTTTCACGGATAAAGAAGAAAATCTGGGCGCTAGGGTGTTTTATTGTCTTGCATCGCCATCAAGCCTAGAAGAACTGCGATAAAACCAAAGGCGGCCAGGCTTGTCCACTGGCTAAAAACGGCGACCGGATTTTCAGGCAAAAGGTTTGTTATGGTGAACAATGCGATCAGAACACCCATGCAGGCGTCCCCCGCCACAAGGCCCGATGCGGCTAAAATCCCCTTATGGGACGAACGTTTAAAATGCTCTGTGATAGCACGAATAGATCCGCCTACCATGATTGTTGTAGACAGATCAATCGGGAGATAAAGGCCTATCGCAAATGGAAGGATGGGAAGTTTCAAAAATGCTAGAATCAAACCCAAAAATACGCCGATCATCACAAAAATATAAGGGAGTTCCCCTTTAAGAATCCCTTTTGCAATGATAGATAAAAGGGTTGCTTGGGGCGCCGGAAGATCTGAAGAGCCCAGTCCATAAACCCCATTTAAAAGATTCAAGACGGAACCCATAATAAGAGCCGGTAAAATTAAGGCGATCATTTCGGCAAGCTGTAGTTTTGCGGGGGTAGCGCCGAGAAGAAAACCGGTTTTTAAGTCCTGGGATGTTGCTGAAGCAAGGCAGATCGCAACGCTTATGAAAGCTACGATTGTAAGGCTCATGGAAAGGTAAATTTTTTCAGTCCATCCAAGGAGAAAGAAAAGTGTGCAACTAATTAGTAAAGAGGTGATGAGCATCCCGGATGTGGGGTTTGTTGAGCTACCAACCAGTCCCACTGTGATCGAAACTACCCCTGCAAAAAAGAAGGAGAGCAGGACGGTAAGAACCGTCGCCGTTACGTTCATCCCAAATTGGGGAATAGCCCAAATAAGGAACATAGACACGATAGAGCCTAATAGGAGAAATCCTATAGGGATATCCCGGTCGGTACGAACAATAGCAGCATCGTGCTTTAACCCCTTCAAAATATCCCTGAAACCCTCGCATAAGGTCCGGACAGCGATCGGGGCAATTTTTACCAGACTAAAAACTCCTCCCACAGCTACTGTACCGGCACCCACGTAACGGATATAATTACTCCAAATTCCGTCCGGACTTAACATATTTATCCCAACGTCTGCCGGGTAGATGATCTTATTTCCGCCGAATATGGTGATAAGGGGGATCAAGACCCACCAACCCATCAGCCCGCCCGCAAACATAAAACCGGCAATCCGCGGTCCGATGATATACCCGACTCCAATCAGCGAAGGGGTGGCCTCAAAAGAGAGCAGGCCGTTTGGTTTGAAAATCTCAAACTTAATGTTTTCCTGAAATAACCGAATACCGGAAACAAAAAATTTAAAAACCGCCCCGATAGCGATACCGGCTCCCGCCAAAAGGGCCCCGTCATGTTCTTTTTCCTCCCCTGCCTGCAGGATTTGTGCACAGGCAGTCCCTTCGGGAAAAGAGAGCTTGCCGTGCTCTTTGATGATGATGTAACGTCTCATGGGAATCATTAAGAGGATGCCTGTAATCCCTCCTATGAGTATCAAAAGGAAGATTTCAAACGAGGATACTGTAAGCCCTAAAAAGAAAAAGGCGGGGAAAACAAAGATCACGCTAGCGGCGACGGCCTCACCAACCGAGGCCATAGTTTGGACCAGATTGTGTTCTAAAATAAACCCGTCTTTAAAAAAGAGCTTCATGATGGTCATGGAAAAAACGGCTGCGGGGATCGAGGCCGATATGGTCATACCTACCTTAAGGCCTAAATAAGCATTTCCGACCGCAAAAATAAATCCCAGAATGACACCAAGTATTGTCGCACGTAGAGTGAATTCTTTCGTTGACTGCTCAGGACTTATGTAAGGTTTGAATGCAGGTTCTTCCATTAAGTCTTACATAAATCAATAAGGGGCTTAATTGCAAAGCTATTTGAGATACTACTTTACTGCGACGATCCAAGGAAGGTGGTCTAGAAGGCTTCAGGGCTTTTTTACAGTGTATTTTTTCAAAATTTTGGGGGGTGGATTCTAGGCTGGCTATTTTTTGGTTTTTACAATCAAGGTCGCTTCGCTGTTGTCCTCGAGGCCATCTTCGGACATCAGGTGTAAAAAAATTTTTACCCTGCAGAAGGTGTCCTCGGGGTCCAGGTTGAACGCAATCCGTCCTTCTCTGTGCTTAAAATTTTTTTTATTTAACTGAATGGTATCCCCATTTTTCACGATTTTTTTTTGCTCCAAATGGAGCATGAGATCGTGGATAAAGATTTTTCTTTCTAGATAAAGGTGGAGTTTTTTTTGATTCATTTTCAATGATTTATAAAGAGAGCTCGGTACTTGCACCAAAGAAGAAAGGAGGAGGGCTACGAGCAAAAAGGCTATTAGGACTTCGACTAGCAGGAAGGATTTTCGTTTGATCTTTTTCACTGAATCGTTAATATCATAGCCTACTTCAGAGATTAACCAAAAGATAGAATGAAAAAAGAGATCAAAGCACACTATAACCTTTTAAAAGCCCAGGTTGTTTGGGACCCGTCCACACCCCATGAAAAGTGGATGGTTGAAGACCTTTCTTATGTTTCCGATGCGGATCTTTTTAAACGTTTAGAGGAAATGAGAGTGCCGGTCACCGGGAAGAACCTTAAGGAATATTTGGAAGAGATTGAAACCCCCGAAGATTTTCTGGAAGCTGTTACCCTAGAAACAGACCCCCCCGAAAAAGTTGAGGCCGTATACCTGATTCTTTTTGAGTTATTTAAAAGGAAAGCTTTTGATAAAGGGAGCCTGTCGGTTTTTGCCGATCTTTTGGATAGCTGCATCCATACCTATGAAGCAACTTCAGGAAAAAACTGGCCCGACATTGCTATCCACTTACATCAATTGCACCATATTTTGAGAGAAAATCTTGCAAATGTCAAAAATCCGGCCGAAATCCTTGAGAGAGTATCCCGATTTTTTGCCTACGACCTTGAGGGTTTCCTTTACGATTTTATTGCGGATCTCATAGACCGTTCTGAGGAAGTCCTTGCGCAACAATTCATAGATCTATTTTATGACTATCTCACCAAATCCTATTGGTTTTCACTATTGGAATTCTATCTTAAAGGGAATGACGAAATCCGTCTGGAAAATCTTGTCGATGCGGCAAATGAGAAAAAAGATTTTGAATTTTCTTTAGAGGTGCTCCACCTTTTGAAAGAAGAGGAGAGCGACCGCTTTTTCCAACTGCTTTCCCATACGGTGGATATTTCAAAAGACGAAGCCGATTTCGTGGAACTGCTGACTATTGCTCAGGAGTTTTTCGAAGTCAAAGACAGACAAAGAGAGATAATCGAAATAAAAAAGATTCTTGACAGTCGGTCCCAGATTGATGAGAAGAGACGCATTCACCCACAAGATGCAGGTTGTACTCATTTAAAAAAAATCGTGGAGCGTACCTAAAAAGGACGAAGTCGATTTAAAAAAATAAAGCAAAAAAAGGGCCCCCAAAAGGCCCTTTTTTTATATAAGGAGATTCCCCAAAGGGGTTATTAACCCATCAAGGCAAAAATGCGATCTGTTTGGGGCAAAAGTCGAGGTAATCGGCAGCTACCAGGTGGTAATGGACTGTATTTTTGATCCCATAAAGAGGGGTTTTTTTTGCGTTGTGGATGTGGCCGAAAAGGACATGTTGGATCTCATAACGTTCAAACATGTCAGAAAACCTGGATCCGGCCATCGTCGGCTCGATCGGAGGGTAATGTGTGAGGGCTATCCGTAATTTTCCCTCAGGCATTTTTTCTAAGCTGCTTTCGAGGCGCTCACATTCCGTAGCAAACGTTTTATTATCTAACTCGGTCAAGGGTTTTATTTCGGGCTTTGTACCCGGAACAAAGTCTATAATAGATTCGGAATTGATCTCGTTATTTTCCCATAATCGGGCCCCTCCGATCGATACATCAGAGATTTTGAGGGCATTTTTGTTGATAAATGTGATGGAGGGGTCAAGAAATTCGGTCATTTTTTTATCCGAGGGCCACCAATAGTCATGATTTCCTTTCAGAAGTACTTTTTTCCCCGGAAGCTGATTTAAAAATTCAAAATCGGGTTTAGCCTCCTCAAGTGTCATGGCCCAGGAAATATCGCCCGGGATCAGGACTAAATCGTCGGGGCCTACAACGCGATGGAAATTATCATGGAGTTTTTGTTCGTGATTCAGCCAGACTTGCCATTTGTCGCCCATCCTTTTTTTTGGCACCCCAAGAGCCAGGTGCAGGTCAGCGATTGCAAAGATATTCATACGACCTCTTTCGAAGCTTCATTGGATCATTTAAAGTCTATTTTTGGCATCTTTTTTCTTAAATTTTTCGACTGTAATGACAAATACGTTCAAGAAAATTCCTGCAAAAAATTTGAACAATAATCGCTTATTTTATCTATCGAAGCAAGTCTATAAAAAGGGGGGTGCTTTTTTACAGGTTCAGCTAAAAATTTTGAACGGAGTAAGATTTGAATACAAAGGAAATCTCGGCCCCAAAGTTTTAAAAGTGGTAATTTTTAGGAATATGCGCTCCTCTTTTCGTGACGATGATACCGTCAACAAGAATAATATAGGGGTCTTCGTATTGGATGAGATGTTTTTCATTAACAAGCTTCACCCCTTCATCAAGGATAGTCTCTGCATCAATAAGGGCATTTTTCAATACGCAGTTGTCATGTATTTTTGTCGTGAAGGTATCAAATTTTGTTGTGTTGTAGGGCTGATGTCCAACTATTAGCGAACGTTCGATTTTACAATTTTTACCAATCCAGGATTTTGGACCGCACAGGGAAGATTTGACGGAGGTTCCCCCCCCAATTTTGGTCCCTTGGCACACCATCGATTCTTCAATATGGGCTGAATAAAATTGTGCAGGAGCTGTAAAATGCGGCGGTACAAGGATGGGGTGGTTTGGGTCGTCAAATCTTAGCCCCGATTTGCCGGTAGCAAGTAGAAGGCAGGCTTCGAAGTAGGATTTTACAGTTCCGATATCTTCCCAATAGTGTTCGTAGATGTATCCGCCCACATCCCCTTTTTTGATCAAATTTGGGATGAGGTCTTTTCCAAAATCGTCCCCTTTAGTTGTCGTCAAAAGTTTGATGAGGGCATCTGTTTTGAACAGATATAGACCCATCGAGGCTAAAAAGGGTCGGCCACCAGAGAATGAAGCAAGAGAGTCTAGGGTTTTGGGATCTTGCGGCTTCTCATGAAAATCTGTGATGATATGAGAATGATTGACCTTCAAAATTCCAAGGCGGGGGGCATCCTCTCTCGTCACCGGATGGCAGCAGATATTTAGATCTGCATCGAGCTTTTCACTCAATTCGACAACTTTAAAGAGGTCCATATTGAAAAGCTGATCTCCTGATAGGATCATCGTATATTTCGTTTTAGATCGTACTAAATGGGAGAGATTTTTCCGGATGGCATCTGCAGTCCCATTATAAAAAAGGAGTTTGCCGTCAGAATCTTCTTGAGGGCTTAAAAGGCTGAGATTGTAATTTGCGTTAGGATCGATCGGATAGTGGGCATAGATGTAGTTTTCAATTGTGTCTGCAAGATACTGGGTGATGATTAGGATCTCTTTGGGCCTGGACTTTATCGCATGAGATAAAGAGATGTCGATAATCCGCATATCTGCAAAAGAGACGGCCGGTTTAGCGACATGTTGAGTCAGAGGTTTGAGTCTCTCTCCTTTACCGCCTGCGAGAATAATAAGGGTGAGGTCCATTGCCTCAATGTATGGAACGGAACAAATTTGTCAACAAGGAACTACAAAAATTGTTGCAAATTTTTAGGATTGAACCATCAAAAAGCTCTCTATTTCTTTACGGTGGGTAGAAGAAAAATGGGTCTCTTCCAAAAGCTGCCTAATCAAGGAGGGGCGCTCCGCGTCCGGCAGCGCGTCTAAAAGAGCGATGAGATAGAGGATCAAACTGGGATGTTTACAGACCTCTTTATCGCAAAGCAGGTCGATAGCCGCAAAGCCTACATCCGCAGATTTAAGAAAATGTAGAGCTTTGGCAGCGTACGAGGATCTTAAGGAAAAGGGGCGCTCTTCAAGAATTTTTAAAAGAAACTGTTGTGCATCTTCTCCAAAGGAGACGAGAGCTTCCAAAAGGGGATCTTCTGCCAGACTGTTTTGTTCAAGCAAGGCATTGAAGAGTGGTGAGATCGCCTCTTTGTCTTGGATTCCCTGAAGGGCATCGGCAATACGGGGGATGCATCTTCCGTATCCTGGGTATAAAGGGTCGTAAAGGTTGGTATTTTTCAATACCTTCAAAAGCTCAAGGAGCGCTTTGGAACCTTCCATGACAAGGTCATCTATTAATAAAAAAGGATTTTCTCCGACATAGAATATCAGTTCATTTACTTTTGCAGCTATGGAGTCGGGGTGGTCGTGGATCTTTTGTTCCATTTTTTTGGAAAACTTTTTCGCTTCGGCCACTGCCTCTTTGGCTTTTTGGGGAAGGGTATCAAGCAGATTTTGAGGGGAGCGTTCCATAAATGAAAAGATCTCTTCTAAACGCTCATTTGGAAAAGAGTGCAGAGGGTGGGCAGGATTAGCATCCAACGTTTCCTTCATTTTAAAAAAATCGCCGTCAAAATGGGCATATCCCATCATGATGATCTCAAGATCAGTCGCTAAAGTGAAAGGTTGTCTGTTTTGCATGTTCTAAAAACTCTTTTGCGTTATAACTTGACCGGACAAAGGGGCCGCTATACACCTCTGGAATTCCTATTTCTAAACCTTTTTTACGGATAAGGTCAAATTCTTCTTTTAAATAGAACCTTTTTACCCGAAGTTTTGTGAGCCCTGCTTGTAAATATTGTCCGACAGTCACCATAGTGCAATCGACAGATTTGAGATCTTCAAGTGTTTCAAAGATCTCTTCAAGGGTCTCGCCCAGTCCAACCATAAGACCAGACTTTGTCACCAATCCGGCCTCATGTGCTTTTTTTAAAATAGATAAGGTACGCTCATAAGTCGCTTTGTGGCGAACTTTTGGAGTCAGGCGCTTTGTAGTCTCGATATTATAGTTAAAAACGTCAGGTTTGATAGAGAAAATAGATTCTAGGGCGTCTTTGTTTCCAAAAAAATCGGAGGTAAGCAGCTCGATCGATGTTTGAGGGTTGAGGGATCGAATTTGTGCGACTATTTTTCCCATTTGCTCTGCACCTCCATCCTCAAGGTCATCACGTGCAACTTGGGTGATCACGACATGCTTGAGTCCAAGTTCTTGGACGGAGGCCGCTATTTTAAACGGCTCCTCAGGGTCGAGAGGTTTTGGATTTTTAGAAAAATCGATATCGCAGAAGCCGCAATTTCGGGTGCACTCTTTTCCTAAAGCTAGGAAGGTTGCCGTTTTTTGAGAGTAGCAAAAGTGCCGATTGGGGCATTTAGCCTCCTCACAAACCGTATTCAATCCATATTTTTGAACGATTGCGTCGGTTGTAAATCTAGAATCGGAGATTTTCAAACGTAATCTGTAATCGTTAGGAATCTTCCTTTTGAAAACCGGTTCTGCATCGAAGGGATATTGTTCCATTAAACTAAGGTAGCCTTTCTTTTTTTCTTTTGAGGGAAATGGACTTGCTTGTCTAAGACCATCTCAAATGGTTTTACAGTCGCTTCTTCATAGGTAGGATGGGCAAATACAGTGGTATCAAATCTTTTTTTCTTTTGAGGAAAATGGACTTGTTTGTCTAAGACCATCTCAAATGGTTCTACAATCGCCTCTGCATAGGTAGGATGGGCAAATATAGTGGTATCAAATGTTTCAAGTGTCAGCTCTTGCGTCAAATAGATTGTAGCCAGTGCAATCATTGTTGTTGCCTGCTCTCCAACAATTTCGACCCCAAGGATGCGTTTCGTTCGTTCATCGTAATAGACGGTGATGGTACCGATAGTTTTGGCACTTGCAACCGCTTTACCGTTCGCACTGTAGGGAAAGACCTGCTTAGCCCCTTCAAGACTACCCACAACCGCTATTTCCGGTTTTGTGAAAATCACTTGGGGGACAAGTTGGGGATCGAAGGTGCGACGGACAGTGCGCATCGCGTCTACAGCCACCTTCCCCTGATAGGAGGCGGCATGGGCAAGCATGAAAACACCGTTGACATCGCCTATCGCATAAATATTTGGAATATTGGTGCGCATCTGCGTATCGACCTCAATAAACCCCCTGGAGTTAGAAAATACACCTGCTTTATCGAGCTTTAAGCCCTCAGTGAAAGGTCTTCTTCCAATAGCTACCAGAACTTTTTCGGCTTGTACGGTTTCATTCGAATCAAGTTGTAAGGATACGGTCCCATTTTTGATTGCATATCCGACAACCTTTTTTGACAATTCTAACCGGATCCCTTGAGATGTGAGGCTTTGTGCAAGCTGCTCGGAAGGGGACTGGCCAACCGGTTTTATAATACGGTCCAAGGCCTCAATAATGGTCACCTCAACACCTAAACCCCGCATCATACAAGCAATCTCACATCCAATATAACCGCCACCGATCACTGCAAGCGATTTCGGAAGCTCCTTGAGATCAAGAATGGATGTTGAACTGAGGATATGTTTGTGGTCAAACGGTACCCCCGAAAATTCGGTGACCTCGGAGCCGGTGGCTATGATGATGTAGGTAGCATCGATCATTTCCGTTCCATTATTTGACTGCACCTTGATCCGCGTTTGGGACTCAAAAGATCCCATACCGTCAATCAAATCCACTTCATGACTCAAAATGGTAGTTTTTAAGCCCGACTGCATGGTTTGTATGACCTGATCTTTTCTTGCGCTCATCTGATCAAAATGGACCTTGACAGAACCTTGGACTTCGATCCCATGTTTTTGGGCCTCTTGAGTCACGGTCCTACACACCTCGGCACTCGAGATGAGAGCCTTGCTAGGGATGCAGCCACGGTTTAAGCAAGTCCCCCCTAGATCTTTCTCTTTAGAAATAAGGGCAGTTTTGAATCCCTGGTGGGCAGCATAAATCGCAGCCACATACCCCCCCGGGCCGGCTCCAATCACAACAACATCGTAGGTTCGCATCGGGACTACTCATTTAAATTTGATATATTTTTCTAAGTATAGAGGAATTCTTCATCCTAAATCAATCACTGCTAAACAATGACGAAAAAAACTATAGGATCGGTTTGAAAATTTTAGAGGACCCTTTTTTTACTTTTCAGTCGTGTGCATAAAGGGTGTCAAAAAATTTAGATACTATCGGCCGGATCTATTTTATTAAAAATTTGTTCAAAGGTTGAAACAAATGCAACCCTACTGGTATGGGGCAAAGAATATGTCGAATCAGTGCTCAAGATTATGCCCTTTTTGCGAGGGATTCATCCATTTTTACTCGGAAGAGTGCCCCTACTGCGGATCTTTTATTGAAACGGGGGTCGAAAAAGAGCGTTTCATCCCCTTTTATCAGCCAAAAATAGAAGAACCGTTTGTCCAGCTTCTTCCCCAAAAAAGGGAGACAAAAGCCCCCTATTTCATCCTTTTGGGGGGTGCTATAGCACCTTTAGCCCTTTTTTTATGGATTATTGGGCAAAGACAGGAGGTCCAGATCACCATCGAGACCTTTTGGATGCCATGGATTTTACTTTTTAGCTTAAGTCTTCTCCTTTTTGGTTTTTTACTTGAAGAAAGACCGGACTAGATCCTTTTTCAAATGCTCTTCATCCCAAAATATGATTTTAAGAAATTGGGGTGGCAAACATTGAAGAAAACGCTAAAATTGCCGGCATTGATTTTAGATCGGATTTCTCTTCAATCGATCTTGAGTCTATAATCATTACAAGGATACTTCAATCTTTCAAAAATAGCGAGATGACCTTAATTGCAAGTTTAAATAACCAGTTGTAAGATGACAAATAGGAGCGGTTTATTAGAAAAGGTCGCACATAAAGTACAAACCGTGTTCTATCTATCCGAAATCATGGTAGATGAGGCTGTACAAAAGAGGCTGATGATTAAAAAAAGAGCCAAATCGAGGGGCTTGAGCTGGTATTTGAAAACCAAGCGTCGAATAATAAAGTGACAGAATCTAAAAACAGACCTATACAGCATTTTTTTGAGGAGCCGTTTCGTTGTATTGAGTCGGCCCCGTTTATATGGACATCCATAGATTTGTTACTCCCATGCGCTCTCTTGGTTTTTTTTTAGTGCTCAAACCAAGAGAAATTTTTAGGAGTGAGCTGTTTCTAGTGCCACCCCTTTTGTAGACGGATTTTGTGAATCGGGGAGTGCCTGCGATTTTGCATCGTCTAGCTCCAGGTTTTGTAAGGAGATAAAGGTGGGCATCTGCCGGATGGACATGGTCTTTAATGTCTCCAGAAGTTTTTCCGAATTCGGAAGCATCATCTGCAAAGAAAAAAGGGCGTGAGTAATCTCTTGGTACAATTCTTCACGAAAACGGAGGAAGAGGCGGAATGCTTCATGTTTGAATTCAAGCAGAGGATCTTTTTGGGCAATAGTGAGAAGGCTCACCTCGGTGCGGAGATGGTCGATCGAGAGAAGGTGCTGCTGCCAAAGGTGATCGATATTACGGATGAAAACATTTCGTAAAACTCCCTCAAGGACAGAATTCGGTTCAGTGTGCTTTCCTGCAGCGGTCTGGATCATTGCGATCATTTTTGCCTCATGATCCAATTTTTTGACGTACATTTCGAGCGCTTTTTGTACAAAAAGCCGTTCAAGCTCATCTACAGATTGATAGCGATTTTGTATCTCTTCTTCTGTAAACCGGATAGGCATGTGTGCGAATACCAGTTCTTGAAAGCGGCGCATCCCCTCCACGTCTATACGCGGGCTGTTTTGGAACGCTTTTTCTATCAAAATGGAGCAAACACCTTCAAGCACCCTTTTTCCTAGTGAGAACGGATTTGGATTTTTCAGGATGTCATTACGGAAAGCGTATACTTCATGACGCTGCAGGTTCATCACATCGTCATATTCAAGCGTATGTTTGCGAATAGCGTAATTTCTTTGTTCCACCCTCTTTTGAGCCGTCTCAATCGAGCGGTTGATCAATCCCCCTGTAATCGCTTCCCCTTCAGGAGGACGGAAACGGACCAGAAATTGACTCAATTTCGGAGAGGTGAAGAGCCGCATCAAAGGATCTTCGAAAGAAACATAAAATTTGGAGCTCCCTTTATCCCCCTGGCGTCCGGAGCGGCCACGCAGCTGCCGGTCGATACGTCTGGATTGATGACGCGTGGTGCCGACAACGTGCAAACCTCCAAGCTTTTCTACCTCTTTGGTAAGCTTGATGTCGGTACCGCGGCCGGCCATGTTTGTGGAGACTGTGATAGCACCCTGCTGACCGGCCATAGCGATGATCTCGGCCTCTTTTTCGGGTTGTTTAGCGTTTAAAACGTGATGGGGTAATCCTGCCTGCTGTAAAATACGGGAAAATTTTTCGGACGCCTCGACGGTCTCGGTTCCGACGAGAACAGGTCTTCCGATCAGATGCTTTTCCTGGATATCTTTGAGGATTGCCTGGAATTTTTCCCTTTCTGTCATGTAAATCTCGTCATCCACATCCGCTCTTTGGTTGGGGCGGTTTGTCGGGATTTGCAAAACCTCAAGATTGTAAATCTGTTTTAATTCGGTCGCTTCTGTCATCGCAGTACCGGTCATACCCGCCAGGCGTTCGTACATCCTAAAGTAGTTTTGGAGCGTGATCGTCGCGTACGTCTGTGTTTCCCTTTGAATTGGGAGGTTCTCCTTAGCTTCAATCGCCTGGTGCAGCCCGTCGGAAAAACGGCGCCCCGGTTGTGGCCGGCCGGTATTTTCATCGATAATGATGATTTTTTTGTCCTGGATGATGTAGTCGACATCTTTTTCCATCGTAAGATGGGCTCTAAATAGCTGGCGCAAGTTGTGGGCACGCTCTTTTTTCAACGAATCCTCTTCGCGCACCTTGACCCGCTCCTTCATCTTCTCCTCTTCAGAAAGGGGCATCTCGTCGATGTTTTGAAAAACTTCGGTGAGGTCGATCAGGGTAAAATCTTCACTTCCCCCTTTCCATGCATGGATCCCTTTATCCGTCAGCTCAAAGTCATTTGAGCGCTCGTCTATGATCAGGTACAAGTCGGTCAAAAGCTCGATCTTCTCTTCCTTGTTCACTTCGGCATGCAGGTAGGTTTCAAGGTTCTCCAAATCGGCCCGTATATCGGGAAATTCCTTAGCTTGGCAAAGAATTTTATTTGTAGGGACCCCTTTGGAAACCTTCCAAAGGAGGCGGATCGCCTCATTTTTGAGTTTTGTTTGCTCTTTGGTAAGCTTGGGCAACTCCTCAAGGTCTTTGAAAATACCCAAAGTGTTCAAAAGCGTTTTAGCCTCTAGTGCAAGGGATTGGCAATGGCTTTTTTGCAAAGCAACCAGGTCGTGTACATGCTCTTTGAGGGAATCGTACATCTGCCGCGATTCGCCCGCAGGACCGGAGATGATCAGAGGAGTCCTAGCTTCATCGATTAGAATCGAATCCACTTCGTCGATGATTGCAAAATAGTGCTTTTTCTGACATTGCTCCTCGGCATCCTGCGCCATAGAATTATCTCTAAGATAATCAAAGCCGAATTCCGAAGCGGTTCCATAGATGATGTCAGATTTATAGACGCTCTGTTTTTCCATCGGAGAGGTTTCATTTGTCAAAGCGTGTACTTCAAGTCCAAGCCAGCGGAAGATAACACCGATCCATTCGCAGTCTCTTTTTGCAAGGTAATCATTGACAGTGACGACATGCACACCCTTTCCGGTGAGTCCATGCAGATAGGCCGGCATCGAAGCTGTGAGGGTTTTTCCCTCTCCTGTTTGCATTTCACAAATTGTTTGGTGGTGCATTGCAATAGCGCCCACAATTTGCACATCGTAGGGGATCATGTCCCACTTTTGATTATAACCGGATACATGCACATCCGTACCCACAAGGCGTCTGCACACATTCTTTACGACAGCGTAAGTTTCAACCATAAGGTCGTCGGTCGTTTCGCCATTCTGTAAACGATTGCGGAATTCGGCCGTTTTTGCTCGGATCGCATCATCAGAAAGGGGCTGGAGTTTTTCTTCTTCTTTGTTGATCTTTTGCACAATTTTGAAGTACTTGTGGACCGTACGGGTCTGCTGGGTGCCAAATAACCGTTTTAAAAGGTCGAAAACCATGAAAATACCTAATCCTTGATCCTTGAGCATAAACAAATTTGAAGATATAATCAATTTTTATGACAACGATCCATTTACTCAAAAGAGACACGCGACAAGAAGTTGAAGAAGATCCCCCTGCAAAAGGGATCTTGATATGGCTTTACAAGGATAATTTAATAAGCAAGGTTGCAAGGTTTTTACTGGCAAACGTCCCTATCCTAGGGTGGGTGTATGCAAGTTTTCAAAAATCGCCTCTAAGCAAAAAAACGATTCACCCATTTATACAAAAATATGGGGTGGCCGTGGAGGAGTTTTTACACCCTCCGGAAAGCTTTAAAAATTTTTCTGAGTTTTTTGAAAGAGCATTAAAACCTGAGGTGAGACCGATTCAAAATGGGGAAAATATCCTAGTGAGTCCGGCGGATGGGAGGGTCAAAGAGGTGAATCGAGACCATTTTGAGGTGAAGGGTAGGCAATTTTCGATAGAAAAACTTATCAAGGATCCGCTTTTGGTCGAGAAATTTAAAGAGGGAAAAATCCTCACGATCCGATTAGCTCCCCAGGACTACCACCGCCTGCATGCCCCGTTGGCTGGAAAAGTGTTATCGGTGCGTAAACTCAACGGGCCCCTATTTTCCGTTTCCCCTCTAGCGATCAGAAAAAATATGGCTATCTTGCATGAGAACAAAAGGGTACTGGTCGAATTCGAAAATTTTGCGATGGTGCTTGTCGGTGCCACTTTTGTCGGTACGATCCATCTGGATGTAGCTGAGGGAGATTTTGTCGAAAAGGGGCAGCAGATTGCCAAATTCTCTTTTGGGGGTTCCATGTGTGTTCTTTTGCTGAAGAAAAATTTTAAGTTGGATGAGGACCTCTATTATCCCAAAGGTGAGGTGCTTGTGAAAATGGGGCAGTCGCTAGCGCAATCTTAGGGGGACTTAGGATCGGAATCCTTTTTCATTTGGAAACTAGGGCGCAAAAAGGGCATGATTGCAAAGAATGGGGGGAAGCTTTGCAAAATTCCCTACCGGCAAAAATAATCTGTAAATGGACCTTAGACCAGCTTTTTTTTGGGAAACATTTCTTTAGGTCTTCTTCTACTTTTAACGGCCGTTTCGATTTTGATAGCCCCCAGCGGCTTGCAAGGCGCAAGATGTGGGTGTCAACGGGAAAAGCGTCTTGGTGAAACGCTTGTGCTAAAACGCAAAGAGCGGTTTTTCTGCCAACTCCGGGCAAGCTCATGAGCTCTTCCAAAGTAGGGGGGACCTTGCTACCAAAAAGATCGATCAGCATCGAGGAGAGGGACACGATGTTTTTAGCTTTTTGGGGCGCCAATCCGATTGGGCGGATAATTTTTTGCACTTCTAAAACGCCTAAAGAGACCATTTTCTCAGGAGTGTCAGCTTCTTCAAAAAGGAGAGGGGTGATCTCGTTGACCTTTTTATCGGTGCTTTGTTGGGATAAAAGGACTGCAACAAGGAGAGTGAACGGGCACTTGTGTTTTAACGGGACATCCACCTTTGGGTAGGTGGCATCCAAAAGTTGTAAAAGCGCCTTAGCTTTGTCGATTCTTCGCATAAAAAGCTACTTTCCAACACAAAAATGGCTAAAGATCTGGTTCAGAACCTCCTCGGTTACATTCCGTCCGATGATGGTTGCCAGCGAGTGGATGGCTGCCTTGATATCCATCACCAAAAGCTCCCCCCCAATTCCGGCTTCAAGGCCCAGATACACTGTATCAAGAAAATCCAGAGCAGTTTCGACAGCTTCGAAGTGGCGCTTTTGGACTAAGATGACCTCGTCTTTTGAAAGTTTGCCATTCTGATTTTCTATCCAGTCCACTAATAGTTTTTGCAGAAGATCGATGCCTGAAAGATTTTTTGCAGACACGAGCACCCCTTTCGGCTCCGAGCCGGGGTGCATAAGATCGGATTTGTTTGTGACGACTATTGTTTTTGCAGGATCTGTCTTGTTGAGGAGCTCTGTTTCGATTAGAGTCCTAGGGCGCGAACCGTCGAGAATAAAAAGGACAAGGTCGCTCGAGTCTTTAGCGGATAGGGAGCGACGGATCCCCTCTTGTTCAATGACCTCATCGGTTTGCCTGATCCCGGCTGTGTCTATTAAAGTGAAATGGTGCCCAAAAAGTTGGATTTCACCCTCAATTAAATCTCGTGTTGTCCCTGCGATCGGGGTGACTATCGCCCGCTCTTTTTGCATAAGGGCATTCAGCAATGAGGATTTTCCGACGTTTGGGGCCCCTAAAAGACAAAGTTTTGTGGATGTATTTAGAGTGCTCCCCGTAAAAAATGAATCCCGAAGGCGCTTCAGAGATTTGATCACAGAGCCAAGCTGATCTAGGTACTCTTCGTTTGATAAAAACTCAAGCCCCTCCTCAGGATAATCTACCGATGCTTCCATGACAGCTGCAAGGTAAAATAATTGTTCTTGAAGGTGAAGAATTTTTTCAGACAGATGCCCTTCAAGCTGATTTTTTGCAACCATTAGAGCGCTGCTGTTTTTTGCATGGATCAACATCTGGATCGATTCGGCTTTTGCAAGATCGATTTTGCCGTTCATGAAAGCTCTTAGGGTGAATTCTCCGGGCAAGGCCGGAACCGCTCCTGCATCAAGGGTAGATTCAAGAATTTTTTTACAGATAAGCTGGCCACCGTGGCATTGGATTTCAACAACATCTTCCCCGGTAAAGGAGCGGGGAGAACACATCTTAAAAATCAATACCTCGTCCAGGACCTCCCCGTTACAATCGACGGCCTTAGTAAAATATACTTTATGGGTATCCCCTTTTTTGAGGTCAAAAAGGACAACTTTGCTTGCGACAAGCACAGCGTTTGGGCCACTTAAGCGGATAATCCCCACTCCGCCGTCTCCCGGAGGGGTCGCAATCGCCGTAATAGTCTTTTTTTCGCTCATAAGAGAAGAATTTTATCATATCTTCGTCTTGAGAGCAACTTTCAAAAGTTCCTGCAGGGGTGCATTTTTTGAAAGGGTCTCTTTTGCAGACAAAACCTTCTTTCTGGCCTCTGTAGAGGTGTACCCGATATGAATCAACGCCTGAACGGCATCCTCATGGTCGGTTTTTTCCATCGGGACATTTTGCAATTTCCCTTTAAGTTCCACAATGATCCGCTCGGCCGATTTTTTGCCAATTCCGGGGACCTTAATAAGAGTCTCGACTTCGCCGTATTCAATCGCTTGTTGGAGGATATCCTGGGTGAGATGTCCCAAGAGGGATAGTGTGGTTTTAGGGCCGATTGAGGGGTGCAAAGTTTCAAAAAGTCTTTTTTCTCCTTTATCCATAAATCCAAATAAGCGGTTGGAGTCTTCGCGAAAAATTTGGGTGGTATGAAAAATGATATTTTGACCCTGAAGGTGACAAATCCGGTCAAATGTAGTCAAAGTAATGTGTATCCCATAACCGATTCCGGATACAAGGACTGTTGCTTTTACCGTGGTGAGGTCGATTAATTTTCCTTCTAAATATTCAATCATACAATTCTCGCTTTCAGGCGGTTTAAGTGGCAATAGGCCAAGGCAATAGCGTCCGTTGCATCAAAAGGTTCTTCAAAATTTTGCCGAAATAGTAGTTTGCACATCTTCTGCACCTCCTCTTTTGTGGCGTTTCCTCTACCTGTGATCCCCCTTTTTGCCTCTGAAGGGGAGTACTCGAATGCTTCTACACCGTGGTGGTCGGCAAGGGCAAGAAGCACCCCTCTAGACATCGCTATAGCCATCGCAGCTTTTGGATTGATCCCGACAAATTGTCCTTCTATTGCAATTTGCATAGGCTTGTGGACTTCTATGATTTGAGAAGCTTCGCGGTAAAGCAGCCCGAGCCTTTTTTGCAGCGGCATGCTGGGTCGGATTGCAATATGCCCAAACTGAAGAAGAGAGATTTTTAAACCATCGGCCTCCAAAAGCGCCCAGCCCGCTTTTTCCGTTCCTGGATCAAATCCAAGGATGATTTTTTTCATACGCCCTCATCATGATTATTGTTTTGAGATTATAGTCTTTTAAATTAGGATTGAACCTTTTTTCTAAAAGATGGCTCCAGATTTTTTGTTGGCTTTAGCCACGCCTAAGCAGGCTGGCAAAAAGATAAAGATAATCTTAACGAAAAAATGTTCAATCCTAATTTAAAAGACTATGAAGGAGGTTTACGTTATCGCACAATCTTTTCTAATGGGTGCACAGCTTGTGAAAAAATTAAAAAAACTATTTACACAATGTTAAGGAGCCACTTTCTCGCTTAATGCAAAGTTAAAATTTTACTTATATATATCTGCTCTGTTATGTTGTGAGAAATAGTAATATGGAGTAAATACTATGAGTACTAATCCAACAAGAGGAGCATCCGAGGCAGGCTCTTCATTCTTTGATTTTTGTAGCGGTGCAAGAAGAGTCCCTGAAGAACCTGAGAAGAGTTTCTTTGATAGCATCAGTGAATTTTTTGGACTGGGCTGTGTTTCAAGACGGGGTGGAGCGTCTGTTTTTTCTAAAGAGAGAATCGCAATTGGGGATAGAGAAAAGCTTCTGAAAAACCTGTTCAAGGCTTTCGTCGAGAGGGAAGGAGCAACAGGTATTCAAGATTTTGAAAGGCGTATCCGTGCAGATATCTCCCGAGCAACCAATGGGGTGGTGTGTAAAGAGTGTTATATCTTCAAAGAATCCAATAAGACGGAATTAAAACAGGTGGATCAGCGCATAGACCAAGCCAATCCCATCACTGCATTCGCCCTGTTTGAAGGGATTTTCAGCAAAGATATCGCAGATTTTTTGCAAGTGAGGATCCAGGCCATAATCCCCCCGTTAGTCCATGCGGGGTTGAGCCCAAAAGAGGTTTTAATCCGTGCTTTTCACGAGTTGGAGGCGAATGTTTTGTCTCTAAAAGGCTATGAGGCGATAGGTGCAAATGGGGTTGTATCTATCATTGATCATGAGACTGCAATGGTCTACACAGCTACATTAGGGAACTCGCGTGCCTACTTGATCAACAAGGGAGCTCAAAGAGGATTGATTTCGTTGAGCAATACAAGGAATTTTTCCTCAAAAAGAGATATCATCCGATTGGATCGAGCATTGAAGGTGCTCCACAAGACAAGAACAGATTGCTATATTCCTTTCTCAGGCGAGTACCGATGGCCAAATGCTAAGGAGGGGGTGCCCCATTCCAGGGCGCTTGGATTGGTTGCCTATAACTCCTGCTCCAAGTTAGACAAGTCCTTATGGCCAATCAGTGCAAAACCCAAGATCACCTGTTGCCCTTTGAGAGGGAGAGATACTTTGGTGATGGGCACAAAGCCGTTTTTTGAGATGTACCCGATCGAGCTTTTTGAAGAAGCGATCGAGGCAAATCCCAAATCAAATTTGCAACATATCCTTTTAAAGGCGATGCCCTTGGGACGGGAAATAAAAGAATTTGCAGGCGTTGCGGTTGTAAGTTTCAGTGAAAAACGGGGTTGAATGCTTTTATAGTCTTTTAACCGCTACTTAAAAGACATAAGATCGAGACATAAAAAAACTCTACCTCCAGTGAGAAAAGCTTCCCACGGGGATAGAGGTTTTTTTAAGTACATCCGAATTTCAAGTAGTGTTGAAATTTATTGGAGCTGGAATTCCCCTTTTTCAATCTTTTTAGGGTTTTGAACAGTGCCAAGATATTCGGGCATCTTCAGGCCTGCCATGTTGGCAACGTCGTGAAGCGGGGGTAATGACTTGACAAACTGGCTCAGGAAATTGGAGGTGGTCGATTTCTGACTTTCCCCCTGGTTCCCAGAATCCCAAACGGTAATTTTATCAATTTTGATGTTTTTGAGCGCCTCTGTTTGCAAGGAAACCATCGTTTCAAGTTTTTCCATCAAAAGCAAAGTAGATGCACTCTGTGCGTCTTGGTTGCAGGCGTCGATAAGCAACTTATACCCTTGGGCTTTTGCATCCAAAATTTTCTGAATTCCCAGTGCTTCCGCCTCTTTGATCAGGAGGATAGCCTCGGCTTCTCCCTTGGCAATCAGAATTTTTCTCTCTGCTTCTGCTTGGGCCTCAATTTCAATTTTGCGCTTTTCGATCTGTTGAGGAACAATTTGCTCAGCCTCTAATCTATGCGTATTGGAAAGCGTTTTGGCTTTTTGGATCTCCGCTTCAGCTTGTTGCATGGCAACCTGGCTTCTCCGTTTTGCATCGGCCTCTTTTTCCGCCAGCAGCGCATCTGTGGTTGCGATTTCAGCTCTCGACTCATTTTCTCCACGCACCGCATCGGCGTTGTAGCTTGCTACGAGAATTCTGCAATCTCTTTCTTGGGACGCCTTTCCAACTTCTCCCTGTTTTTCCTGCTCCGCAACATCAACTTTTGCCTGATTCACCGCCGTGGAGGAGGCCTTTTTTCCGATGCTGTCGATATACTCCGACTCGTCGGTGATGTCGGTAATGTTCACGTTGAGCAAGGTAAGGCCTATTTTATGTAGCTCCTCCTCGATATTGTCTTTGATTGCCTCTAGGAACCGCTCACGATCCTGATTGATTTCCTCGATCCTTAAAGAAGCGATTGTGAGACGTAGCTGGCCTGTGATGATTTCTGTCGCCATCATTTCAATACTGCGCGCGTCTAAATCTAGGAGCCGGACAGCCGCATTTTGCATAATTTCGGGGCTGATTCCCAATGCAACAGTAAAAGTGCTTGGGATGTTCACACGGATGTTTTGCTGCGACAAGGCCCCTTTTAGTGAGATGTGGATTGTTTTCGGTGTGAGATCTAAAAATGCATATCCCTGGATCAAAGGCCAGACAATCCGCCCACCGCCGTGATGGCATTGAATCGTTTTCCCAAATCCGACACGTCCGTAGACAACAAGAATTTTATTCGAGGGGCAGCGTTGATAAAGCTTTATTAGGATTAAAACAGATAGACTCAACGCGCCGAGAAAGATTAAGGTCATGTATGCCATGGTACCCCCTTTTTTTTTAAAAGGTGCAAGACTTTATAGCACAAGGCTATAGCATTTCTTTTTTTGAAGACAATAGATGCCCTCATAAAAAAAGTCTAAAGGAGCCAAATAAAATAGGTCAATTTTTAAATAAAAAAATAAAGTTTTATTCCCTCAGCGGTGAGGGGTGCAGAAGATAGTGTCCAAACAGGTTGATGGCAAGTCCGGTTAAAACCAGGATTGTAGCTAAGAGTTTCCAAATGGGCAAAGGTTCGTCTAAAAAAATGGTTCCTCCAAACAGGGCAAATATGGGGGTCAATAGAGTGAAGGGGGTGACCGCCTTTAGAGGGTTGTTGTGCACAAGCCAAGACCAGGCTCCGTAGGCGAACAGAGTCGCAAGGTAGGTAATATAAGCGGCGCCAATCCAAAAATCTATTTGTGTGTTGAATAGAGTGTCGATAAAAACAGTCGGCCCCTCTATTGCAAGGGATAAAGCAAGCAAAATAGGCCAAGCGATGCAACTGCCCCATGCAACAAGAGAAAAACTGTTGACTTGACCTACTTTTTTTGTGATCAGGTTGCCCAAGCTTGAACAGGCTGCAGTACCCAAGATGCATAACAATCCCCCATAGGAGATACTGGAGTCCAGATTCCATATGACCGTTCCAATCCCTAAAAAAGAGATCATGCAGCCGATCCAGTTCCATAAGCGGATTTTCTCTTCAAACACATACATCCCGATGAAAAGGCTGAAAAAAACTTGTACCTGCAGAATGAGAGAGGAGAGTCCTGCAGGCATCCCTAAATAGAGGCCCAGAAAAAGTAGCCCGAACTGGATAACAAACACCACGACGCCATACAAAAGCAAAAGAGAAAAATGCGTTTTTGGTCTTTTGGTGAAAAGCACAAGTGGAATGCTAGTGAGAAAAAAGCGTAAAAAGCACAAAGTAAGGGGCTTTGTTTCTAAAAGGCAAAATTTAATAACGACAAAATTTAGACCCCAAATGAAAGTAATAAGTAGAGAAATGAAAAGGCTCAAAAACGGCATGGTTGTTTTTTGCTCCCTAAAGGGGTTTTTGAATATACCCCTTTTTTGAGTTGTTTGGCGAGCTAAAGAGATGAAAAGAAAAACATAAGCTTTCTAAAGTGGCTGACGAAACATTTTTCTTCTCTACTATGCAATTTTCTCCTTGTAGTACTTCTCCCCCTTTAAGGATATTCAAGGAAAAAAAACGGTAAAAAAGACATAATTGCAAACCTAATCCGGTTTTAGACTGATAGGTTGGACCGGATACCTTTTTTGAAAGTAGTGTATAAAAGATTCTTTTTTATTTTTTATGAAGAAATATGGTGTTGTGATTTTGGCGGCTGGGGATGCCACCCGTCTTCGACTAGATATCCCGAAAGGTCTAGTTAAGATCCACGGTGCGTCCTTGTTGGAAAGAATTTTAAAAAAATGCCCTGAAGATGTCGCAATCATGACTTCGATCAAGAATCACGAGCAGATAAAAGAGCATGTAGAGGATCTAGGTTTGCAAAATAAAAGATTTCTTTTTTTCAATCAAAAATCGGCCCCTGTTTTGGGGGTCGACACCTTGAGCCCGATGGGAAATGGAGATTTATTCAGGGCTTTTGCCGAATCGGGAGTGCTCCAGACATTCCGGGAAAGGGGGGTGGAAAGGATTGTGGTTTGTCCTGTTGACAACCCATTGGTGCAACCCGGGTTTTGGGGACTGCATCAAAATGCGGAACTTGTGGTTTTAGCTGTAGAAAAAAAATCTGAAAACGAGTCTGTAGGGACGATTTTCACGGACGATAAATTGAGCGTAAAGGAGTACACCTCTTTTAAAAATTCTGAGGGGCTAGCCTATGCCGGAATTTTTTCAGCAGCCCTTTCTTTCTTTGAAAGGGCTGCCCGTATGGACCCTTTGGTTAAAGTGCATAAAATTAAAAAGGTGCAACGGGGGGTAGAAGTAGTAAAACAGGAAAAATTTGTATTTGATTTTTTTCCCCTTGCTCGAAACTTCGAGGTAGTGAAAGTGGATCGCAGCACCCATTTTTTACCAATCAAAAGGGATGTGGGGGCAGATAGCTTGGAAGATGCATTAAGGGTTTTATCATGATCAAAAGAGTGACGATTTTAGGGAGTGGAGCTTGGGCGTTTGCCCTTTCGCAGGCGCTGAAAAATGTGGATGTGCAGATGTACTCCATCGAAAAAGAGGTGATAGAATCGATACGGACTCATAAAAAACACCCGAGGTTTCCTGTCGTAGAGTTGGGGAATCCCATCTCTATCGATGAGCATTTACATAAAGCTATAGAAAATGCAGACCTGTTGATAGAATCGGTCACTTCGCAAGGATTTGAGCCGGTTGTGCGGGCCTTAAAAGAGCTCAATTGTCAGATTCCGATATTGATTACATCTAAAGGGATCAATCATAAAGGGCAAACTCTATATGAAATAGCTAAAGAGATTGGGTTGGATGGAGTTGCCGTTTTAAGCGGAGCGACCTTTGCTGACGAGGTTTTGGATAAAAAAACTACGTGCGCAACTATCGCCTGTCTGGATCCGAAATTACGCGCTATGATTATCCGGATTTTCAACAATGATTTTTTCTTTACAGAGGAATCGGATCATCCGATACCCTGTATGCTCGGCGGTGCGATGAAAAATATCTACGCAATTTTATGCGGGTTGCTTGAGGGGCTTAACTACGGAAAAAATGCTAGGGCGGCCTTGATCACGAAGGGCTACCATGAGATGAAAGAGTTTCTTAAGTTTAGAGGGTTTGATCCCTCTAGCATTGAGGGGTACTCCGGTTTGGCGGATCTTATATTGACCTGTTCATCCGAAAAAAGTCGCAACTTCCAGTGCGGGTTGAACATAGCTCGCGGCATGTCTCCTGAGGAGGCGAGGGGAAGTGTCGGTATGGTGGTAGAGGGGGCATTTGCTGCAAAGGCCATCCATAGCGTCATTCAATTGCCTATTGCCCAAATCGTTTACAAGATTTTATATGAAGGGTATGGTGCAAAACAAGAAGCCCGGAAGATTTTTTGAACCCCTACGAAATCCCTTTTGATAAAGTTGTCTCCTCTGAAGAGGAGCGTCGTATTGAAGATTTAGCTATCGGAGCCGGTAATAATCCGCATGTCTTTAATCAGAAAGCCGGCGAAGCGGTAGCCTCGGCTGTGGACCGTTTCATCAAAAAACATTCTATTTTGCCCATTGTCCATTGTTTGATAGGCAAGGGGAATAACGGCAAGGATGGGACGCAGGCAATCCATTTTCTTAAAGAGCTTGGGTATGAAATCCACCAAGGGGTTGACCACTTAGATCGGGGAGGCGTGATCCTTGACGCCCTTTACGGTATAGGATTTCATGGAGAAATTTTAGGTGATGAGGCACGCCTTGTCATGGCCGCCAACGGGTGTGGTTTACCAATCATCGCGGTGGATATCCCTTCGGGTATTCATGGCAGCACCGGTTATGCAAGTGTATACCATATCCAAGCATCCCATTGTGTGGCGATTGGGACCTACAAATTAGGTCATGTAGTGGGAGCAGGCTACAAAGCATACAAAACAATAGAATTAGTCGGTTTTGGTCTACAGCAATCTTATTTCGATCAGATGGAAGAGGTGTGTCGCGTTGTCCGGTTGTCCGCCTTGGTGGAACCCGAAATGCCAAAAGTCGTCCACAAATATGACCGAGGATATGTAGGCATCCTAGCGGGTTCAAAGGGGATGGAGGGATCTGCGTATTTATGCGCCAAGGCTGCTCTTAGGGCCGGGGCCGGAATGGTGCGCCTTTTTTGCGACGAGGATTTTCATCTGCCACTTGTCGAGGCGGTGTTTTCTGAGCAGACAATCGATGCGTTCAGATTATGGGCGCCGAAGTTGGATGCTATTGTCATAGGTCCAGGGTTGGCCGAGACAAAAAAAGAGCTTATCGATGCGATTTTCGACTACCTCATGGATCATCCGAAACCGTTGATAGTGGATGCAGGTGCCATCCCTATCTATGTAAACAGGGTGAAAAAGCCGTTTGCAATGGTCACCCCGAACGAATCGGAGATGCGTCACTTGCGCAATTCAAAAAAAGAGGGATTTGTCCTTTTTGAAAAAGGGGCGCCAACTTGGATCTTTGAGCCAATACAACCCAAGCCTTATGTGATCCTTGAGGCAGAACCCCGATTAGCGACGGCAGGGGCTGGAGATATACTGGGCGGGATCATGGCTGCTTACCTGATAAAGACAGGAGATTACCTGGAGTCGGCAGTCCTTGCGGCCCATCGCCTTTTGAAAGCTGTGGACTCCTGTTCATCCCCATTCCCGATCGCGACCGATATTCTGGAAAAAATCTAGCCTTTTTTGAAATTTTAAGAGTTGAAAACTTGGTCGGTTTTGGATTTTTCTTTTAGGTCCAAAAATTTTTTGGTCATCTCTACAGCCAAGGGCAACGCCTCTTTCCCATAATCTCCAAACCGCAAGTACACGACAACAACAAGGTCCGGATTTTCAAACATAGGGGCATTTTCATCGTAGTGTACCAGAGCAAACCAAGTGTGCTTGACAAGTGCAGAGTCTCCCTCCTTATCTAAAAAGGGGCGGTAGCTTATCTGAGCTGTTGCAGTTTTGCCAATAAGGTAAGGGCGCAGCTTGTTATAATCTTTTTTCATTTCTGGATGGCGAAAATAGGTGCGGATCGCTTCGGGTCTTGCGCCACCTCGCTCCCCATTCAAAACTTTGTGCATCCCTTTGAGAAGCGGATAAGAGAGCTCTTTGGGGAATGCAAATGCGCGCACCGTTTGCGATTCAAACGGGAGAACAAACGGGGCCAGACTATGGTTCAGAGTTTTTGAAAATAGGGCAGGTTGCAGGTGGAACGGTGCAAAATACTGTTCAAATCTTTTCAAAGTTGTTTGCTGAGGGGTATAGGCGCCTAAAAGGGCTTTGGCAACACGGGGCTTTTTCACTTGCCCCTCGTTAACTAACGCTCCGAGCAAATTTGCGACTTGCAGCGGGGTGACTGTGAGCAGGTGTTGGCCGATGGCAAAAGCGTATAAACCCGTTTTGTTATAGCTTAGGTCAAAAGGGAGGGTACCGCCGATTTCCATAGGCAAATCGATCCCGGTTCTTGAACCTAGACCCATAGATTTTGAAGCGCTCAAAAGCTCTTCATTTGCCCCCTCGGCCAGTAAAGAAAAATAGATGTTGGAGGATTGCTCTATGGCTCTTTCAAGATCGCATTTACCAATCGGATGGTCGCTTCTGGGCAAACGGCCGCCGCGAAAATTTCTGGTGATTGGAGTGCCGTCTTGCAAAAACCCGAGGATGTTTTTCGGATCCAGAGGATCTCCCCTTGGCCCTTCATCGCGTATAGTAAGGGGATTCGGATCAAAAGGTTTGGTGAAATCGAGCTCTTTTTCCAAATGTCTTTTAAGCCCCGCATACCCTGAAACGATTTTAAAAATCGATCCCAAAGGGGCCGATTCCTGATACGCAAAAGAGCGAAAAAAACCGAAACCATGCCTTGGGTAAAATCCCTGGGCAAGCTGCTTCTCATGTCCGTTCAGCATTTTGCTTGTTCGTACAACCTGCACCAAATTCTGTATCAGATGGGCTGGAAAATCTTGCAATCTTTTTTGAATTTGAGGGACAGAAGGGATTTTGGAGAGCTCTTCACACAACCGATATTTGGGATCAAATAGAGGTGCGATATTTGCTCCCAAGAGTGCAGAGGAGATGAGAAGGGGGCGGTTTCTCTCGTAAAAAGTCTCAAAGAACTCCTCCTCTTTGGGCTTTAAATAGTCCAAATAGGGGAGCTTTCCACCGTTTTTGCGGATTTGTTGTAGAAAGGAGGGGAAATAATTTTTTCTGAAAACGGGCATGTAGGTGGTTTTGAACAGAAGGCGACTTTGCTTTTTGACCCCTTTTTCAAGTTTTCGAATTTGTTGGCACAAAGCCACAAAATGTTCTACTGGCTCATCGGTCAGCGCTATCTTAAGAGAATCGCTAAAGTTTTCCAGCGGGGCAAAAAGATGGCAAAGATCATACAGCAACAGCCGGTCTTTCGAATGGCGGATGTTTGAGAATAGAGGGGAAAGGAATTGTTGTTCATAAAAGAACTCTTCCGGAACATTAAAATGGACTTGGTGAGGATCGGGGTTGAAGAGGCCATCTAATAGAGCTTGCACCGATTGTTGTTGGAAATGGTGCAACAAAGTCATGATCGCCTGTTGTAAGAAAAGCATTTTTCCAACTGTTTTGAGTTTTGAGAGAGATCTTTTTACCTGGCAGTCGGTTGATAAAATCTGGTCCAAAAACATCTCGTAGGTCAAATAGGAGGTCTCAAAAAAGGGCTGTTTTGTGCTGGGGTCCAGCCGCTCTTTCAACAGGGGCTTTGCACCATCAAAAATTTCTAGTATGTGATCGGGCGACTCCAGCCACATTTGTGGATCCATGCCGGGATGCATCCGAGGGTAGGAGGCAAGGGACAAGACTGCGGAAGTTTTAGGATCTAAAACAACAATAGCACCCCCTTTGATGAACGGGGCTGCAATTTTGCTGTGGTCCTTGCTCAAAAGTTTGAACTGGTCGTCACGCTCTTTTTCATTTTGGATTAAGAGCTCTTCTGCGTGCTTTTGGAGTTCCAAGTCTATAGTTAAAAGGAGCCGTTTCCCCGGTAGCGGGTCGACAGACTCGGGGAGTTTCCTTAAAAATCGCCCTTTTACATCCACTTCAAAGCGCTCTTTTCCGGGAAATCCGCGCAGATGGTTGTCGTAAACCTCCTCAACTCCTCCCCGGCCTACAAAAGAATGGAGCCGGTAGCTGAGCTTTTGAAGCTCCTGATAACGGTCTAAAGCTTTGTGAAATGAAAAAAAACCGACAGGTAACGGAGTGGCTATCCCTTCTTTTCTTTTGTTTAGAAACGATCTCAATACCTCTAATTCATGCTGTAACTTAGCCATCTGCGTACTCTGGATCGGACCTAAAAGGCCCAGAACGTTCAACCCTACCGGTCCTTGCGGGTAGTGGCGCTTCGAGCGGATCCTTACGTCGAGCCCGGGCCAGTTTTTCTCCTCCATTTTTAAGAGGTAAAACAGCCCCTCTTCCACATCCTGCTTCAGAGGAAAAAAAGTGTTGGGAAACAGGGCCGCTTTTGAAAAGATCATATCCTCGATCGACTGTCTGTCGACCTGAAGTTTTTTGGCTAAAAAAACAGAAAGGGTCTGGATATACTCTTTTCTAGGAAAGGTTTTTTTACCGTTTCGTACAGACACGCGAGGTAAAAGTGCAATTTTATCAAAAGTGATCCCTATCTCATAGGCAATGCGGTTGATGACAAGGGGGCGGTTATTACAATCCCGAATCGTCCCCCTGTCAGGTTCCAGGTGGATCGAAAGCTCCCTGGGCCCCTTCGATTGCTCCAAATACGAATCGTGCATCCATAGGGTGAGATAAGCGACGCGGCAAAAAAGGACAAAAAAAGCGGTTGCAAAAATAAGCAGTGCAAAAAGGGTGTGGTTTATGGAGCGATTGCGCATCTAGACAGTCTCCTAAAAAAAAGTTTTTTTGGGAATGGCGTATCTTTTAAAATTTAGAAGGTTCTATTTTTAATTTTTTTGTTTGAGCCGCACATCTTTTAGTAAAGCGCTCTAAAAACTACGACATTATAGACTTTTTTTCAAAATACAGGCTCAATCTTTTCACTTTTCAAAAAATGTACAGATCTGGAATACTTTAGGTACCTTATAAGCGCTCATAGTTTAAAGGTAGAACTACAGCCTTCCAAGCTGTTAGTGTCGGTTCGATTCCGACTGGGCGCTTTTTCTATTCTGTATAAAACCAATCTGCTCTTTCCTCTTTAAAAAATCATATGAATCTGCTATGCTTCCCCCAGCCGGCCGGTCCATCGTTTTTACAAGCGATAGAATTCCTCTAAAGTAAAAACAAAATTTTGATGTGACTTTGGCATAAACGAACCCTATCGCCCGGGAAGGCGTCCGGAGAGGGGAATGCTAAGGAGTTATTTTGAGCCATAAAGAGCCAACAATCAAGGAGCTCATCGAGGCGGGTGCCCATTTTGGACATCAAACGCGTCGTTGGAACCCAAAAATGAAACGTTTTATCTTCTCTGAAGAGAACGGCATCCACATCATCGACCTTTCCAAAACCGTACATCAGCTTAAAAAAGCAATAGAGGCGGCAAAAGCGATTGTTTCCAAACACAAAAGTGTCCTTTTCGTTGGGACAAAAAAACAAGCCAAAGACGTCGTAAAAGAGACAGCGGAAGCTTGCCAAGAGTTTTATGTATCCGAGCGCTGGTTGGGCGGGATGCTTACGAACCTCGCAACGATTCGTAAGTCGGTAAAAAAACTGGAAAGCCTGGAAAAAAAACTTGCTTCTGAAGGCAGCGAATACACGAAAAAAGAGCGACTCCTTCTCGGAAAAGATCAAGTTAAATTGAGTCGTAACCTTTCCGGTATCCGTGGGATGCGTAGAGCTCCCGGCCTGATGATTGTAGTAGATCCAAGCAAAGAGGATATTGCGGTATTAGAAGCTAAGAAACTAAACATTCCCGTAATGGCAATTGTGGACACAAACTGCGATCCTTCTTTGATCGATTATGTGATCCCTGCAAACGACGATGCGCAAAAAAGCGTTAAAGTGATCCTTGATGCCCTTTCCGGCGCGATCAAAGTTGCAAAAGAAGAGGCGGCTCCGCATCAACGCGAAGACAATTCTGAAAAAGCGGAGAAAGGCGAAGGGTTTGAAAAAGAGCGCGAAGCTAAAAAATCTGATAGACCACGTCGTCCTCGTAGAGAGGCAGTAGCTGAGGTAGCAAAATGAGCGTAGTTTCTGCAAAAGATGTTGTTCGCCTGCGTGAGGTGAGCGGAGTTGGAATGCAAGATTGCAAAAAGGCTTTGGACGAAGCCGGCGGAAATTTTGACCTTGCATTGGAGCATTTGCGCAAGAGAGGTTTGGCTCAAGCGGCCAAAAAAGCCACTCGTGAAGCAAAAGAGGGTGTGATTCGAGTAGCCGACGACTCTCACAGGATCGCAGTTGTTGAAGTCAATTGTGAAACGGATTTCGTGGTACGTAATGATGATTACCGTGATTTTGCCCAGTCGGTAACAGAGCTCGCTTTGCACAACCATCCAAAGACTCTAGAAGCTCTTCGTGAACTTTGCGAAGATAGAAGAGCCGCTTTGGTTGGAAAAATCGGGGAAAACATCGTAGTCAATCGCTACACCCTTTTTGAGAAAAAAGAGGGGCATTCTTATGGTATCTATGTCCACGGCGATGGAAAAATCGTTTGTGTTGTAGATATTAAAGGCGCCCATATGGGAGATGTTGCCAAAGAAGTTGCGATGCATAGTGCAGCCGCCCACCCGCAATACCTAGATCCCGAAGATGTGCCAAGTGAGATCATTTCCAAAGAGGAAGAGATTGCTCGCGCGCAAATTCATGGGAAACCGGAAAACGTGGTGCAAAAAATTATCGAGGGTAAAAAGAACACCTACTTTGCTGAGGTTTGTTTGAAAAAGCAAAAGTTCATCAAAGATGAGTCCTTGACAATTGAAGAGTATGTGCGTAAAAAAGGTAAGGAGCTTGGAGCGGGTGATCTAACGATTATCTCCTCTTTTGTTCGGGTACAAGTCGGGGTTTAATTGCATGCAAAAAAGGCGCTTTGTCCTAAAGATCTCCGGAGAAATTCTTTCTCCGATGATCTCTGAAGGTAAAGCTGCTTCTTTAGCAAACACTCTAATCGAGCTTTCAAAGCACGCTGAGCTGGCTGTTGTCCTTGGTGCAGGAAATCTGTACCGCGGCAGAGATGCCGGCTCTTCGATTTTTAGAGGTTTAGCTGATGAAGTGGGGATGTTGGCAACTGTGATGAATGCTAAAGTTGTCAGCAGTTATTTAAAAGGAATGGGAAGGGTTTTTACAGCGAAGCCAATTGCTGCGGAGGTTCTTTATCAAAGATCTGAAGTGGATATGTGGTTGAATGGTGGGGGTGTAGCCTTTTTGGCTTATGGCACAGGCCTTCCCTATTTTTCTACCGATTCCGCAGCCGCATTTTATGCTATAGATTTGGATGCGGATCAGATTTTAAAAGCTACAAATGTAGACGGTGTATACGACAAAGACCCGAAAAAACATGCGGCTGCAAATAGATTTTTACAACTCACATATCAAGAGGCGATAGAAAAGGATTTAAAGGTGATGGATCAGACGGCGTTTGTTTTATTGAAGGAGCATCCGGTCCCAATCCGTGTTTTTTCCTTTGATCTATTGGATCAAATTCTCAAAGACGAAACTTTAGGCACACATATTTATGGATCTAAAAAAGAAAAATAGCGAAACGATCGAACACTTTAAAACAGAGCTGAAAAAATTGCGCTCCGGCAGGATCACGGCACAAACACTAGATCACGTGAAAGTGGATATGATGGGAGCTTTTAAACCGTTGAAATCTTGCGGACAGATTTCTTGTCATGATCGTCAGATTTTGATCGTCCTTTATGACCCGTCGATGGCTCAGGCGGTATCCAAAGCAATAGAGGAGTCCTCCAGCTATGCCCAGGTAATCATCGAAAAAGGGCAAGTTAGAGTGAATTTTTCTTCCCCATCTAAAGAGACACGACAAGAGACGTTGAAGCTTGCATCTAAAAAAGCCGAAGAGGCAAAAATTTCTGTCAGGCAACATCGCAAAGAGATGATCGACTTTCTTAAAAAGCAGAAATCTCAAAATGAGATCACTGAGGATTTGCAGAAAAAAGGGGAGAAAAAAGCCCAGGAGATGACCGACCAGGCTATCAAGGAAATTGATGCTGCCCTAGCTGAGAAAGAGAAGGAACTGCAAGAAGTTTGAAAATATTTGCGAAAAAATAGCCGGTGTTGCTATAGTAGTACCATCACTAGCGCGGCCCTTTCGTCTAGAGGCCTAGGACACAAGGTTTTCATCCTTGCAACCGGGGTTCGAATCCCCGAAGGGTCAATATACCGAGACATTAGCTCAGTTGGTAGAGCATCTCACTTTTAATGAGAGGGTCGTTGGTTCGAGTCCAACATGTCTCAAATTTTACAAGAAGTTGTGTTAATTTGCCCCTCTCCTATTTTCAGCTTCCTTTGGAATAGGAAGGGGTTTTTTTATTTTCTAGAGGACACTCAAGACCTCACCTGTACAAAAATATCCCTTTACTTGGTTTAAGATAGATTTCGCGACTTTGCTCGGGGGTTGAAGCGATGCAGGATCCTCCTCGGGAAAGCTCTTTATCCTCATCGGGGTAAGGGTTCTTTTAGGGCAATAAATTTGTATTTTTAGATCTGGACGCTCCTCCTGGAGGCTTTGAAGTAAATTGATGCTGGCTGCCTTTGTAGCTGAATACACACCGATCTCTTTCCTTCCGCGGAAATAAGAGGAGGAACCGATCAGGATAAAAAGCGCCCCTTTTTTTAGGGGGAGGTTTTGCAAAAGGGGGATAAGGCTTAAAAAATTTACTTGGACCATTTCGAGCGCTTTTTTTTGGGAGATGGATTCAATAGATCCTCTGTGAAGGCAGCCCGCAGAAAAAACGCAGCCATCCAGTTCGTTAAACTGTTTTTTTATCTCAAGGGAAGTCTTTTGGATCGAATCGGGGTTTGTGAGGTCTATTGCAAAAGGTGAGGAGGTTCTCGAAAGGGGGATCACCTCGGCACCTTCCTGAGTAAGCTCATGGTGGAGATGTTGCCCGATTCCCCCTGAAGCCCCTATCAAAGCTATTTTTTTTCCAAAAAGTTCTGTTTTTATCGGATTGGAAGGGGTTTTTTGTCTCAAAAGATGCTCGGCTATGGTAAGATCGATAGGGGTTGTAATCTTGATATTCGTCTCCTCCCCATCGACTTTTTTGACATTTGCCTTGAGTTGCAGGGCAAGTTGCACGTCGCAAGTTGCATTTTGCACCCCCCTTTCTTGAGCTAAAGTATGCGCTTGCAATAGTAGCGATTTATGAAAGCCTTGGGGCGTTTGACCTCGGACCATTTTTTTCCGATCGGGTATTTCCGTGATGAAATTTTCTTGGCAAACACCGATTGTATCCATAGAAGGAATATAGGTGCCGGCTGCTGGGTGAGTAGTAAGAGCCTCGAGGATGGCATCAATCATTTTAAGGCTTAAGAAGGGCCTTGCACCGTCGTGAATCAGAACGTTTTTTATCGAATCATCCAGGTGCTCAAGGCTTTTTTGCACTGACTGCTGCCTCGTGTTCCCCCCTTCAAAAACTACAACTTTATCTTGGAATTCTATCAACTCATGACGCAATACCTCTATCCAATCAAGATGGCACGGCAATAAGATTTGGGAGAAGGCGCCGGACTGCAAAAGGGTATGAAGCGCATACTCAAAGACCCGTTTTCCGGACAATTTTTGGAATTGCTTGGGGACGAAAGGGTCTAAAAACCTTTCGCTTTTTCCGCCGATCAACAAAATAGCTGCATGCATAGTTGCAAGCATGCTCTTTTCGGGTTAAATTTGCAAAAAAGAGCTTTTTGTAGAGTTTTAAAAAGGTTCAATCCTAATTTTAAAGACTATATTGAAAACTTATTGATTGCCAAAAATTTTTAGCGCAATCGAACTTGGCTGATGCTTGATTTTTTCAATGTGCTCTTTTATGGAATTCTCCAGGCTTTTCAAAGATTCGATCCATGTCGATTCTAAGCAGCCTATTGAGAGATGATTTTGGTAAAGATAGCCCCCCTCATAGGGTACGGCTTCAATGCTCGGGTGGGTTTGCGGGTAATGCAAAGCGTGAAAGAATTTTCCCTTGAATCCTGTTCCTGTCTGGTGGAGTCGTGTGGTCAAAAACCCGAAATTTGGGTCATGGGCAAACTGAAGCCTGGCGTGAATAGTCGATAAAACCGGTTTTAATTCCTGATACTCCCCATCATAAAGAACGTGCAGATGATCAAAAGAACCCAAAGCTATCAGAATCTTGCTTTTTGGGTCAAAAAAGAGGGCTTTATAGGGCTCGTGGAAAAAATAGGCCTGGAGGAGTTTCTTTTCCTCTGCTTCTTCGATCCGTTTCAGCCATTTTCCATCTTGTAAAATTTCGGGAATCTCTTTTTTTAGGATCCGGGAGGCTTCGGAAGAACCAAAGGGGATCTGGTCCAGGTTGCGGATAAAATGTAAGATCATAGGCCACCTGAATTTGAGGTCATTTGTTTTAGTCTGTCTCGGATCATCGCAGCCTCCTCAAAAAGCTCTTTTGCGATCGCCTCCTGCAAAGAGGAACGGAGTTCTTGAATGTCTACTTCCGAATAGTTTGCATGGGGTGAAAATTCGCTTAGGTTCATAGATTGAAAAAGCGATTGGCAGGTATCTTTGAACGTTGTATAACAATCGATGCAGCCGACAGTTTTCGAAGTTTGGACCTCTTGCTGCGTCCTCGAGCAGTTGGGGCATGTGAGTACCTCCGTTTTCAAATCGAGGAGTTTTTCTCTAAAAGGGCACTTTGTGCATAAACTATAGCAGGTAGATTCTCCCTTCTTGATCTCTTTAAATGTGAAGCCGGCCGGCTCGGTACAACCCTTGCAGGCTAAAGGTTTTTTAAAGTTATGCATATCCAACCTCATACACTTTGTACTTTTTTCTTTACAATTTTAAACAAAATTAACGATAGGAATAAGTGAAACAGCTCGAATCAAAAGGTCTTGGTATGCGCTATACACTATCTCTAGTTTTATTGACTCTTTTAGGGATCCTTGCCCTTAAGGGGAGCTTAACATACCATGCCAACTCTCAAAAACCATTCATGGTTGCGCAGCAGTCTCAAAACCAGGACCAAGACGAGTACAATGACTTAAGCGTTGATACGACTCCGCCGACCGGGTTGAATGATGAGGCGACTCAGTACTGGTCTACATTGACTCCTCAGCAAAAACAGGCTGTCAAACAAGATATCCAGAACGGTGTCGATCCAAATCAAGCTGTGATGAATTACGCAGAACAAAACAATCAAGAACCAAGTAATGTAGAGGGCTCGGGATCCCATTCCACCCAGGAGGGGTACGATTTGGAGCAGCAGCTCAAGCCCTCCTCAAATGAAACATCTGGCCTAAATAGCCAAAATCCGAATAAAATGTCCAGCAAGGCTTGCGACGGGTACTCCGGAAGCGGTTCGTCCGAGGATGAGGTGGATTCCAATAACCGTGGAAAATATGATCCCTCGAATAAACCCGAATACTATGCACCCGGAGGACAAAATAGTCCCGAGCCCGGAAACGAATGGTAAATCGATAAAATCAGTTGAAAACGTTAGCTTATATCCCTGCAAGACTTAAATCCACCCGATTTGAGAATAAAATTTTAAAACATTTTCTCGGAAAGCCTTTGCTCCAGTGGGCCTATGAAAATGCTAAAAAGTCGGATTTATTCGACGCTGTCGTCATATTAGCCGACGATCCTGTAACCGTCGATTTAGCAAAAAGTTTCAATGCCCCTTTCTATCTCACCTCCAAAAACCCTCAAAACGGAACCGAGAGGATTATAGAGGCTTTAGAAAACGGCGCGCCTACGGCTGATAAGATTGTGAACGTCCAGGCGGATGAGCCTCTTTTGACCAAAACAGTTTTTCAAACTCTTCTTAAAGGGGAAAGGGATGCAGGGTGCCGGATCTGGACATTGAAGCGTAAAATAGAGACGCCGGAGGAGCTCCATGCTCCTCAGATTGTAAAAGTTGTTACAAATTGGCGCGGAGAGGCGCTCTATTTTTCAAGGTCTGTCATCCCGTTTGACCGGGACAATACCAGCAATACTGTTTATTACAGACACGTTGGCCTCTATGCGTATACGCCGGAGGCGTTAAAAAAAATTTCCACGTTGCCTAGATCGAGCTTGGAGAGTGCGGAATCTTTAGAGCAGCTTACCCCTTTATACCACGGAATTCCAATCGAGGTGTTTGAAACCTCGGAAGTAATCCACGGGGTCGATGTCCCTGAAGATCTTGTAAAACTTGAGCTGATGGGTTGTCAAATCTCCATATAGAAAACACAAAAGCCGGCTCAAAATCTTAAAATATTTTTTTTATACCCCCTATTGATTGACAGGGATAGCTTGAGTTGAGTAAAATATTTCACTGATGAGTGACTATCCATTTGGTTTTAAAACTGCCGTTGAGAGCGAGGTCTTTGAGATCGGCTTGAACGAAGAGGTGATCCGTCGGATCTCCCAAAAAAAGAATGAGCCCGAGTTCATGCTAGAATTTCGGCTGAACGCATACAAGAAATTTCTTGAAATGACCCCCCCTAATTGGGCAAATCTTTCTTTTGACCCTATTGATCTGCAAAAAATCAGCTACTATGCCGAACCGAAAAATAGGCCCACGCTTGACTCGATCGAGGAGTTGGATCCGGAAATTCGAAAGACATACCAGAGGCTGGGGATCCCAATGGAAGAGCAACACAGATTAGCAAATGTTGCAGTGGATCTGGTTTTCGATTCGGTATCGATAGCGACAACCTTCAAGAAAAAACTCGAGGAAGCGGGTGTAATTTTGTGCTCTATTTCGGAAGCGGTGCAAAAATATCCTGATCTTGTGCGCAAGTATCTCGGATCTGTTGTCCCGGTCGAAGATAACTATTTTGCCGCTTTGAACGCAGCTGTTTTCAGTGACGGCTCTTTTGTGTATGTCCCCAAAGGGGTCCGTTCTCCAATGGAGCTGTCTACCTATTTTCGAATCAATGAGGAGAATACCGGTCAATTTGAGAGGACTTTAATCATAGCCGAAGAGGGCTCCTATGTAAGCTACTTGGAGGGTTGCACCGCTCCCTCGTTTGATTCAAAGCAGTTGCATGCAGCTGTAGTGGAGCTGGTTGCTATGGAAAGGGCCGAAATCAAATACTCGACTGTGCAAAATTGGTACCCCGGAGACGAAGAAGGGAACGGAGGCGTCTATAATTTTGTGACAAAAAGGGGAAAGTGCCTGGGTGCATACTCTAAGATATCGTGGACTCAGGTAGAAGTTGGGTCGAGTATTACCTGGAAATATCCCAGCTGCGTTCTGATAGGAGACCACTCGACAGGAGAATTCTATTCTGTAGCTCTGACAAACAAAAAAATGCAGGCTGATACCGGAACGAAAATGATCCACATAGGTAAAAATACAAAATCGACAATCATCTCGAAGGGGATTTCTGCCGACAGTTCTTCGAATACCTATAGAGGGTTGGTTATGGTAGCTCCTAAGGCGAAAAACGCAAGAAATTACACTCAGTGCGATTCTATGCTGGTGGATACAAAATGTTCGGCCCACACGTTTCCAACGATTGAATCGACAAACTCCACTGCTGAGATAGAACACGAGGCGAGCACCTCTAGGCTCAATGAGGAGATGCTGTTTTATTTGCAGTCGCGAGGCTTCGATAAGGAGGAGGCTATAAGTATGGTCGTCAGCGGTTTTTGTAAAGAGGTGATGCAAGAATTACCCCTCGAATTCGCACAGGAAGCAAAGAAGTTATTAATGATCAAGTTAGAAGGATCCGTAGGATAATGTTAATCATCGACAATTTAGAGGTATCTGTAGACGACAAAAAAGTCCTTAACGGCCTTTCGCTTAAAGTGGGGGCAAACGAGGTGCATGCAATTATGGGCCCTAATGGTGCCGGTAAGTCCAGTTTGTCTAATGTTTTAGCAGGTCATCCCTCGTATCAGATTTTAGGTGGATCCATCACCTTCAAGGACGAGGATCTTTTGGGAATGGAGCCGAATATCAGGGCTTTGAAAGGGGTTTTTAAAAGTTTTCAGTACCCTTTGGAGATCGCAGGTTTAAATACAAAAAACTTTTTAAAAGAGTCTTTGAATTTGCATCGAAAGCAAAAGGGTTTGGACGGAATTTCCGATCAAGATTTTCAAACGTTGCTTGAGGAGAAAATGGATCTGGTGAAATTCAATCCAAAATTGATTGAAAGGGACCTGCATGCAAATTTTTCAGGTGGGGAAAAAAAGAAGAGTGAAATTCTTCAAATGGCCCTGTTTGAGCCTAGCCTCGCTATTTTGGACGAGACCGATTCGGGGCTAGATATCGATGCCTTGAAAGCTGTGGGGCAAGCGATTGAGAAGTTGCGGGCTAAAGATCGAAGCATCATTTTGATTACCCACTACCAGAGGCTTTTGGATTTTGTGCAGCCCGATGTTGTCCATGTGATGCAAAGCGGTAAAATTGTCCGTTCCGGAAACAGTGATTTGGCTAAAATTCTTGAGGCGCAAGGCTATGAAGGCAGTTGCTAAAAATACCGTTCCCGAAGGTCTTGAGAGTCATCCTTTCGCTGAGGCGGTCCATCTTTTTCCCCTGTATTTCAAAAATAGGGAAGTAGAGTCTGCCGAATTTATTTTTGTCCCGAAGCAGTTTCGTTCACAGGAAGTTGTGGAGATCACTTTACCGGGCAAATATGAGTTTTATCTTTCAAAGAATGCCGAGCTTTGCTGCTTGGTGATCCCCGATTGTGAGGGGGAATTTGAAATTACAGCGTATTTGGAGGAGGGTGCTTCTTTTCAAAGAGCTACTGTTTCAAATATAAAAACAAAACTGGTTTTCAAGAGCCGCTACACTGTGAAAAAATCTGCAAGGATTCTGCATGCCGGCTGGACCCAGGAGGTGGACAAAACCGAAGAGTCTATTATTGCCGCTATTGAGGGTGAAGGGGCAGAGGTCGACCTTTTAGGGGGTTGGCATTTGTGTGATAGAGAGACCATTAAAGTGGATGTGTTGGTAGAGCACAAAGCTTCCTACGCCCGTTCCAATCAGCTTTTTAAAGGGGTGGTCGAAGAGTCTGCCCGATCCTCTTTCGAGGGATCGATCTTTGTCGCAAAAGGGGCGCACAAAACTGAAAGCTTCCAGAAAAACAACAATATTGTTTTTGATCAAGCGCAAGCGAGGACCTCTCCGGGGATCCAGGTTTTTCATGATGATGTAAAAGCCTCGCATGGGGCAACCATTGCCAAGCCTTCCAAAGAGGATCAATTCTATCTCCTGTCGAGAGGTTTTTCTGAATCAAGAGCAAAGACTCTATTGATAGAGTCTTTTCTAGGTGAAATCCGCGGGCAGGTGGGTTTACTGGCAGACAAGAGGAGTCAATGCAAGCTTTAGAGAACTTTGACCTTGCTTTTGTTGAGCAATTTCCTCTTCTGGAAAGGGGTAGAATTCTCTATCTTGACTCGGCAGCGACTTCGTTGAAGCCGAAATGTGTGATTGAGAGGGAGTCCGAGTTTTACCTGAACGAGTATGCCACTGTAAATCGTTCCCTTTATCCAAGGGCCCAAAGGGCGACTGAAGGGTGTTTGGAGACTAGAGAGCTCATTAAGGAGAGAATAGGGGCCTTGGATGCCAGAGGGGTTGTTTTCACCAAAGGGGCAACCGATGGTTTAAACCAAACGGCCCGATTTTTGCTCCAGCTGCTCCATAAGGGGGATGAGATATTGATTTCTCCTTTGGAACATCATGCCAATCTTTTGCCATTCAAGGCGCTGGAGGAGAAAGGATTTCTCAAGATTAGGGAGTTACCTATCTTTGAGGATGGGGGGATCGATTTTGATTCTTTAGCTTTAACTGATCTTTCAAAAGTGCGCGCTTTGACGATAGCACACGTATCAAATGTGACCGGCATTGAGCAGGATTTAGATAGAATTGGACGCCTTTGCAAGGAGCAGGGGTGGATTTTTATTGTCGATGCGGCACAAAGTATGGCGCATAAGAGACTTGCCGTGGAGCGCTCACAAATCGACTTTCTCGCATTTTCTGCTCATAAAATGTACGGCCCAACCGGGGTAGGGGCTCTTTACATCTCCAGCAGGTTCCTAGATCGCCTTGAGCCTTTATTTTTTGGGGGAGAGATGATTCTGGAGATCGGATCGAAGATGTCTTTTCAAGAACCCCCTATGAAATTCGAAACCGGCACCCCCCCAATCGCACAGATCATAGGATGGAAAGAGGCTTTGAAATTCCAAACAACCTCTACCTTCGACGCCAGGGCGCAAGCTCTGCCTTCTTTGGCAAAGAGTTATAGAGAAGAATTATCTCAATTTTCGGATGTGCATCTTTTAAGTGCTAAAGAAAGCGAAACGATTTTAACGATGTCTTTGCAAGGGGTGCATCCGATGGATATGGCGCTCCTTTTGGGGGAGAAAGGGGTTGAGGTCCGAAGCGGTTCGTTGTGTGCCCTTGGGGCTCTAGACTATTTTCAAACAAGAAGCTTTTTAAGGATCTCACTTGGAGTCTACAATCACTTGGAAGAGTTGAAGGTATTTCTTACTACATTCGATAAGGTCATCTCCAAGCTCTCATTTAAATAAAAGAAGTCGATGGATGAGGCCGCTAAGGCTAGAAATCAATACTGGCACCTAGGGAATATCCGGTGATACTGATGGTGTCGCCCCCTCTATAATCGTAGGTACCCATAAAGCTTTTGTCTGCTTTGATCCAGGCTTGCGTGTACCGGGAAACATTAAGGGCAATTTTACAATAGTAGAAATCCGGATGGATTTTCAATCCAATAACGTATTCGATATTGGGGACGCCCGATCTGATCTGATTTTTTTGCTCAAGTATTGGAATTTTCTTTGAACCGTTCAGGACACAATACTGATTCCAAAGCTCTAACTTTCCGAGTAAGAAAGCGCTCTGAACTTGAGAAAATATCTTTATGGAGTCAAAAAGGGGAATCGTTGAAAAAGGGGCAATATCGATCCTGAACCCCATTTGAGGCCCAAAAACACTATACTCAAGATAGCTTGAATAATTTCTGATTTCCTCAACAGGTGGACCTTCTAAGTAAAGAAAGTTGATCTTTTTATCATAGAGCTGCGAAATTTGTGCTAAACGAATCCCGAATAGGGGTTCAATCGAAAAACAGCAGCGCTCAAAACTACAGCTATTTCCAACCATAGCGTCAAAAACATCAAGATTGAAAAGGAAGCTGTTTTGGTATTTTGTCAAAGTGATTTTATCTACAGGATAGTTTTGGTTCAGGTCAAAATGGTAGGCAACAGCTTCTCTTGGGGGATTAAGAGGTCTATCGATACGGGGGGTTGCTCTTTTTGCTTTAAAAGAGCGGTAAGAGGCAAATGTGCCGTTCGTATCGAGCGGGTGTTCATATCTTATTTGAAAACCGGAAAATTTTCTAGCTGTGGGCGCATGGGCCTCGGAAGGGGTAGATCTTTCGGCGGGATTTTGAAAGACAACATATCCGGTTGAGAAAGGGGGATCAATTTCAAATCGGGAAAAATCAGCTTCGAACAAAACAGGCCTCAACCGTTTTGTTTGGTTATCCAATTCTTTTGCGTGTAATCCTGATATAAAAAAAAGAAAAGAGACAAAGAAACTTTTTTTCATCAGAAGATAATCCCTGCGCCAACCGTCAATCCTTGGACACTCATATTTGCAGATTGAGGAGAAAGTTGTAAACAAAGGCGCATCTTATTCAATCCTATCCAGGATTGGGTGTTCCACAAAGCTTCTAAATAAAACTCCTCTACTAGGGTTTTGATATGGCTGAAACAGGGCTCTAGACGCAAGCCTATGCTTAGATCTAAAACCGGGATGATGGCGAAAATCGACTTACCTATGTTCGAGTAGGTGAGATTTGACCCGGGTGCGAGTGAACTGAAAACAGAATCGAGTTTAATTTTGCCCAATAGGCCGGAGGAGGCCGCTTTGCCGATGATAGCTAGGTTACTTAGGTAATTACAGTTTTTGAAGAACCGGGCTTCAAAATAACAACCTCCCAAAACACCGGCCCCTTGAAAGGTCTGTGAGTAATTGTAGACGTAGTGCGAAATAACAGGATTCTGTGTGAACATCTCCTCATCAGTATTCCAATTTTGAGTCTGCCAACCACTCCTGATCCCTAAAAAAGGGGAAATGATAAAAATCGGTGTAAGACAACTCTGCCTGCTAAATTGCATATCCAATAAGTTGTAATAAGACTCAAAAGAAGCAGAATGTTCGATAACAAAAATAGTATCGTTTGGAGATTTTTCAAAAGGTTTTACAGAATAAAACGGAAATGTGTGTACAACAGGATCCTGGGTTATAGATTCCTTTTTTAAGGGATTCAACCATGAAATGATCAACTCAAGTTTGATCGCGTCGGGAGTAGGTATAGTTCTAGCGAGTGAAATCTGAAAACCACTTTTGAAAGGGAATGTGACACCGTAGGTGCGCCCTCTGATAGGTGGAGGAAAGAAGTCGATATAGACGTTGTCTGCTGCCATATCTAACCCCTCCATATTCAATTGCCATAGAAGATAATCCGCTTTGATTTCCCAGAAGGGGGGAAGAGATGGGTAAAGGGCCTTTATGCCACAAAAAAGGGGGTCGTTTGCGATTGTGCCGCAATACAAATTCAGGAGGGGAAGAAGAAGTAGAGCTAGAATTTTTTTTGTTAGCATTAAGAAATCTTTAAAATATTCGCAAAGTATAAAAAACTCTGATGTAGATTGCAAATTAAATTTGAAATGGGATCTACCAAGAAGCCCTCTCTATGAAAAGACTCTATAAAATAAAAAAGCCGAGTTTTACCTCGGCTTTTACTTCTTATCTTTATCAAAAGATTAGAACATGATTTGTGCACCAATGGTGAAACCTTGAACTGTAAGGTTACTTTGTCCACGTTGAATCCAGAAAGCGGAAAGATGTTTTCCATATCCGATCCAGGATTGTGTATCCCAAAGAGCGTGGATTTCAACATTATAATCGTTATCCCTTTCTCCACCAAAGCTCATATTCCAGCTCAATCCGATAGAGAGATCAACAATGGGGACCATTCTATTCAGAGAGGAGCGGTTAGAATAATAATTTGTTCCTGTAGAACCGGCAGCCGAGGGTTGTGTGAACTGGGTAGTGTCCACATAGGTTCTTCCATATACACCTGACAATGCAGACATACCGATGATTTTTAGGCCGCCAAAATATTCGCTGTTAGCGAAAAATTGCCATGCGAGATTGAGACCTGCTCTTACTCCTGCACCGCTTGTATTTTGGTACGAGTTAATTGTGTTAGCAGTAGCTAGAGAACTAGCTAGTTGCCCTGTGTAAGAAGGAATCCATGTATGGGTGTTCCAAACTCCTCTGATACCCCAGAAAGGTCTTACACTGAAGGAATCTCTGGCAAAAGAGGTCAAACGCCCCATCTCCAGGTCAATTACGTTATAAGATGTCTTAAACGATGATGCCCATGTTGTAGCAAAATCTGCAGTCACAATATTCTGATCATTTGGATCAACGAAAAAGAGGGGATATGTGTTAGCTCCGCCTGTGCCGGTGTTTTGTCCTGAGGTTCTTTGCAACCAGATATACTGCAAGAAAAGATCCACATCATCGCACTCGGCAATAGTGACTTGTCCATGAACTTTAAACCCGTTTAAAAGTTTAAATTTTGGAAAACCGGTGCTACCTTGTGAAATTGCTGCTGAGGTTCCGTCAACAAAGAAGTTGTTAGCTACTGTTTCAAGACCTTCTTGTACTACCTGCCAAAGAATGTAATCTGCACCAAGAGAAATTCCTGTTGCATCTTCACCCAATTGAGGACCTGCATACATGAGTCCGGATGCCATTGCACATTGATCTGTGTTGTTCATCTGTGAGGATGAAGAAGATGAGCTGCTACTAGAAGCGGGCGCTGCTGCGAGGTTAGCACTTAAACATGCTACCCCTAGAACAGTCCACAACTTGCGAAAGTTGAGTTCCATTATAAGTTCTCCCTTTAAATATTTTTGAAGCCTTAAATAATAATGCGTAAGTGTAGCTTAGTATGCCTGTCAAAATACTGTCAACAGGATTGCATAAAAAAAATGCTCCCTAAATATACTTAGGAACTGATTTCTGTTTTTACTCTGGATTTTTAATTAAGAATGTTTATCAAAATATCCCTTAACCTATCTTAAAAGGGCTATTTTAAAAAAAAGAAATATGGGGATTTTTATTAAAAGCAATCACCCTTTTTTTGTGAAAAAAAGATCGATTTGAGCCAGCATTTGCTCGGATAGTTCTTTCATATCTCCAAGAATTGCATACCAGCCGACAAATAATAGAAGAAGGCCTAGGAAAGATTTAAGCGGCATCCCCAGAAATGCAATTTGCACTTGAGGTGCCAAACGGTTGGCGATTCCCAAAAACATTTCCGCCATTAAAATAGCGATGATAGCAGGCGCTGCCAACTTTAAAGACAAGGTAAAAACAACTTGGATAATAGCAGTTATTGCCACCCAAAGCCCCCCCTTTAGAGCAGTAAGCTTGGGGGCAAGAGTTCCCAAAAGGGGGAAGGCTTCAAATGAAGAGGCGATTGCATCGAAGAAATGTTCGGGACCTTTTATCATAAAAAAAAGGGCAATCAGAACATAGTTAAACATGATTCCGATAGGCGATGCCTGATTTTGTAATGTCGGGTCATGTGCCATAAGCTGGGATGATCCACGGGCAAAATCGATGATGATACCTGCAGATTGCGCTACGAAAAAGGGGATCGAAGCAAAAAAACTTATAATCAAACCGATAAAGATCTCTTTTGCTGCATAGAAAACTGTAAAAAAATTCACCGCTTCATCGGGGGCGCTATTGAGTCCTGCATAAGGGAGAAATAAAATACCTAAAATGACCAAAAGGCCTGCCCTTGTCGAGGCGGGGATAATTTTCCCCCCTAAAAAGGGGGTAAGGGCGACTATGGGACCTAAGCGGCAAAGAACGAGAAGATAGATATTCAGGATCTGCATCCAGGTAAAGGAGTCTAACCATTCCATTTCGAAAAGTTTTGTAAAATGGTGTAGGTGAATTGGGCGATTTGGGAACTTAGCATTCCGCCCATAAACATAAGTGTGAACATCACCGCAACGAGTTTTATCGTAAAAGACAACGTTTGTTCCTGTATTTGGGTAGCAGCCTGGAAAATTGCAACGATAAGTCCTAAAATCATACTTATGAAAATAGGTGGTCCAGATAAAATTAAAATGAGGAGAAGCGCCTGGTAGCTAAGTTGATAAATTTCTGATTGGAACATGGTTTGGAGCTCCTACTTATAAGTTTGCACGATTCCTTGAATAATCAACGTCCAGCCATCTACCATGACTAGCAAAAGGAGCTTTAGGGGTAAAGCGATCGTTAATGGGGAAAGCATCATCATACCCATCGCTAAAAGGATGTTTGAGGTGACAAGATCGATCACAAAAAAAGGGAGGTAGATGAGGACGCCGATTTCAAAAGCCCCTTTGAGCTGGGATGTGATGTAGGCCGGGATCAAGACGATAAAGTCGGTATTTGCAAGGCTTTTTTTAAATTCTTGGGGAAATTTCGAATAGGCGAGTTTATAAAAATAAGTGATGTGGATCTTGGAGGTGTTTTTTTGGAGAAATTTTCGTAAGGGCTCTTTACTGACGTCGACAACATTTTTTATAAATAGTGCCGATTCAGATGAAAAAAGCTCCGTTTTAGGTTGGTTTTCAATGTATTTGCTTGCCTCCTGATACATTTGGAGCCCGGTAGGAAACATGACATAAATGCTCATTAAAATAGCCATGCCATTGATCACCTGATTCGGCGGCGCCTGTTGGACACCAATGGCCTGTCTTAGAAGGGATAGGACAACAACCATCTTCGTAAAAGAGGTGAGGAGCAACACGGCAAAAGGGAGCATCGCTAAACCGGCGATGACAGCCATTCTCGTCACAACGGAGGCGCTCGTCATTGTGTCTGCTGCGGAGTCGGTAGCTAGTAAAGGGAGATAGAGGAGCAGGCTTATTACGTTCATGAGGGTGTTCCAAATCGTTCAAATGCGGATTCAAGTGCTTTGAGTTTTAATTCGATCGAGGAGTTGATCACCCCTTTATCCGTTTCAATAAGACAAGACCCTTTTTCCAGATCCTCTTTGAACCCGATCGTGAAGGTTTCAGCTGCTTCAAACAGAGCTTTTATTGCAGGTTTTTCAGTTTCAATATAGGAGAGATCCTCTTTAGAGACGAATATGCGGACAATTTTAGAGGTTAATACAGGTTGGATAGCATCCATAACAATAGAAACGATCGTCTCTGGGGCAGTATCGAGCTCTTTTGCTACAATCTTTTCACTAGCCTTGATCACTAGCGGCAGAACCGATTTTTGCATCTCCAGGCGCAACTCCCGTAATTTTTCCTCAAATAGCTTAAGATGTTCAAAAAAGGTGAATTCCCCTTTTTTAAAACCCTCGTCAAATCCTTTTTTTTCCTCGTCGATACGGTCAAGTGCAAGTTGTTCGTGTGCCTCTTTGAGTTCTTTTTCCGCTTGTACTATCAGCTGATCGAGTGTTAAGAGCTCTTCCCAATCTTTATGACGGACAATTTTTTGCCCTTCCTGGAGTTTGAACGGGCGTTGTTTTGAAATAGGTAACATAGTTATAAAGCCCTGCTTAGAACGGTTTCGACCTGTTTTAATAAAGTGTCGATGATTTCTTTAGACGGTTTTTGTTCAGGAGGGGAGAAATTTGCTGGGATGAACGGAAAAAGGGTTCCATAGGAGGAGGATAGGGCCCCCCTCAGTCTCGTTTTCCCACGCTCATAGAGTGCTTTATCAAGACTCTCCTTTTTTAGATCCCAGGCTCCGATATGCATGGTCGGAAGAAGCACCGGGTTACTTTCGTGGCGGCATATTTCTAAAAACTGCAGCTCTTTTTGAGACAAAGCAATTTTTAGAGATTGAAAAATATTTGTTTTCACAACGTGCTTGATCTCTTGATAAAGATCGTAGAGGCCAAGATAGCGGCAAATTTGGTCCAACTGCTCCTTTGAAAGGGAAATAAGACGGTTCATCGGATCTTTTGTGAGGAAATAGGGGGAGGGGAGGTGCGGGTGCATTTTTATATAGAACTCTTTTTGCAAAGGATCCATTTCCTGTATTTCAAATGGGGTGGGGGGAGCACGTTCCATAAGGGGGATTTTTTTAATCTCTTCTTTAGAAGCCTCGTCTAAAAACTTGAACAGGTGTGCATCGCTACCCAGTAACCACTTGAGGGTAAAAAGCTCTTTATTAATGGTTAGACTCCTCTTTCTTTTTCATAACCGGCAACGGGATTAAAAGTTCTTTAAACCCACCGTTTTCACGTATGAGCGGATAGACTTTGTATAAAATCCAACCAAGGGAAAGGAGTGACAGAACGAGGACTGTTAAAAGTGTGCCAAAGATGAAGCGGAAGACGCCGAGGGATCTTTTTGTCATCGTAATCGACCAGACCTGAACAAAATCTTGGGCCAATCTCCCCTGGTCTATTGTGGTGGGAATATCGTTTAGTCTAGACCTGTCGGAAACAACAGTGACATCATTGATTTCAAGTCCGTTGACACTTCCGGAGATCAAACGCTTGATTTTCGATTCCAAGTGGCTGTTTGGATCATCAATAATTCCTTGATGCTTTACAAAAACCGCTGCAGTGATTCTGTTGGATCCTTCCAATGCTTCAGATGGCGGAAAGGAAATTTGTACCGACACATCGATCACACCGTCGATCATCATAATTGTATTTTGAATCTGTTGTGCCAAGCCGGCTTGGTAGCGGATTGTTTCTTGTTTGTCGGTGTTCATCAATCCCGAAGGGGCGAAAAGTTCAAGAAGATTCGGGCCAACCCGTTTTGGCAATCCATTTTGGTTCAACAAAGTCATCGCTTCGATAGCTTTCTCCCGTTGCGCAACAATGTTGTATTTCGCAGCCCCACCACCCTCTGCACCAGCAGCTACCGGCATCATCTCTTTTGTTGTAGAGATCCCTTTGCTCTCTAAGAAAACGACTATGATGTTTGCTTCTCTTTCGTCGATGTTCGATACAATTTCAGTTTTACTGTCGCAACCTAAAAGAAAAAGAAAGAATAAGACATTCAAAAATCTCAAATAGAAACGCTTCATTCTTATCTCCAAATGCTTTTTCTCGAGTATGGCGATGGATAGTTTAGCACCATCTCGATTTTTTCTCATTTGATCTGTTTTGATTTATTATGCAATCACTGATTGACGTGTAAGCATAAATCGATTTGTCGTATAGTTGAGGGCATGTTTAGAATCTTCATTTTTTTCTCGATTTTTTTTTCTTTTATAGGCTGTTCGGGATCAAAAAACAGCCCCAAGTTAAAGATGGCGCTCGATCCTAGCGCATTTGTTATGAACATGCAGACAGCAAGAATGAAGGGGTGTCTTGATGAAATTATCCAAACTTTAGAAAAAAATATTGGCATTCAGATTGAACAAGTTCACGCCCCCCAAGATTCTCTGGAGGACCTTTTGGAGGGGGGGCAAGTCGACATGATGTTTTCTGACTTAAGTGCTTTCATGATGCAAAAAGAAAAATATCGATTTTCAGAAAATCTGATTTACAATGGTGTTTACCTTGTAACGCAAAAAGACGATAGACGCAATTTAGAAAATTTAGATTCAAGAAGAGTCCTTTTGATGAACAACGAAGAGGCTTCTTTTTTAATTGCAAAATATCCAAAGGTCGACTTTGGTTTTTACAAAGAAGACACAGCCGCATATATACAGCTCTCAAAATCGGTTTGCTCTGCTATTTTAGTCCCTGTGGTCTATTTCAGGATGTTTGAAGCGGAATATAGAGTAGATCCTCATGAGGTTACCGACAAGTATTTCAGGTTCCTATCTACAAAAACAAATAGGCATGTGGATGTGGCGCTAAAAGAAATAGCCAAGATGCGAAAAGAGGGGACTCTCAACGCTATCATAATGAAGTGGGGTATTATTCCTAGTCCTTAAGATCTTTAAACATATTAGGATCCATATTGCATTTATCGTTAGCCATAAAAATTGAACGCATCTCGTTCAAAAGTACTTTGTCCATCGGCACCGGTTGAATGTCCCAGATATTTTTAGAGTAATCTTCGATACTTCTGTCAGAGGAAAAATTTCCAACCCCGGCGATATTCATAAGCGCAAAATGGTTCCATTTTTCTTTGTCTGTATAAGCCTGAAGGCACTCTTTTTGGACTTGGTGGTATCTAAGAAAATCGAGTAGGACGAAGTAGCTGTCGTTATTTTCAATATAATCTGCAATACGCGAAAAAGCTTCCCTCTCCTCTGGGTACGTAGCTAAAAGGTCTGAGCGGAGCGTTTCGATGAGCCAGCGTATTTGGGGATTTTGATAGACTAAAGTTTGGGGGTGGTAGCTGTGATTGGCAAGTTTTTCAAAAATCTCATCTTTTGTGGCTCCAAAAATGAAGGGGAAATAGGCATCTCCAACAGCCTCTTTAAGTTCGATTGTAGCGCCGTCAAGCGTCCCAACAAGCAGAGCTCCGTTAAGGCAAAATTTAAAAAGTGAGGTTCCAGAGGCTTCAAAACCTGCTGTGGAAATTTGTTGGGAGACATCGGCTGCGGGGATAAGTTTTTCCGCAATCCCGACGTTATAGTTTGCAACAAATAGGCACTTTAAATGGCCGCTCACATCCGGATCATTGTTCACGTGGCGCGAAATAGCGCAAATCAACCGGATTAGATCTTTCATGAGTGAGTAAGAGGCGGCGGACTTCCCTGCAAAAACAGAAAATTTTTTGACAGGGGGTATATAGGATTTCTCTTTGATCTCTTTGTAAAGCAAAAGAAGATGCAGAGTATTCATCAACTGTCTTTTATACTCATGCAATCTTTTAATTTGCAGGTCAAAAAAGACCCCCTTTTCTGGGACTTTATTTTGGTGGAATACACTAGCCCAAAGAGCATCGCTGCTGCCCTCTTTTTTCTCTCTAACGCGGGCGAGGTGATAGATGAGTTTTGCCTTGGCCTCTTCTTTGATTTCACTAAATCGCGATTTTGATTTGGGGTCGTTTGCAAATTTTCTTAGATCCACAAATTTTTTGTAGTCTGTGACCCAGCCAGGGCCAATCGTCTCATCAAAGAATTTTGCGAGGGAGGGATTGCATTTAAGAGCCCATCTTCTAAAAGTCACACCGTTGGTTACGTTAGTGAATTTTTCAGGGTATAATTTGAAAAAGTATTTGAAAATTGTCTCTTTGATCAATTCAGAATGGAGTTTTGCCACTCCATTGATTTTTTTACACACATGGCAGCAAAGCCTTGCCATATGGACGCGGTTATCATGGACGATAGATATCTCTTTGATCAGATCTTCGTTGTAGGGGAATTTTTCCCGTACCTGATCGCAAATAAACTGATTGATCAATTCGATCGCTTTTAATTGCCGGGGAAGCAGCCGTCTAAAGAGGGGTTCATCCCACTTTTCAAGCGCTTCTTGAAGAATAGTATGATTGGTGTAATTAAGGCAGCTCGAGGTTATTTCCCATGCTAAAGGGATCGTTGCATGGTACTCGCGTACTAGTACCCGGATAAGTTCTGCGCACGCTATTGCAGGGTGCGTGTCATTGAGCTGTATAGTGACCTTTTCTTTCATCAGGGAAATGTCGTTGTAGCTCTCAAAAAAATCTCTAAAAATATCCTGGATTGCCCCCGACACAAGCAGATACTCCTGCATAAGGCGGTATTCTTTCCCTAGCTCTACCGCATCTGAGGGGTATAAAACCGAGGTGATGTGGGTATATTTTGTAGCTGAGGCAAGGTCCCCTGCAGAAAAGGAGACGATTTTGAAGTTTGAGGAGATAGCCTTAGTCGAAAAAAGTTTTAAAAGGTTCACCGCTCCAAACTCACCATATCCGACAGAAGGTATGCTAAAGCACTGGGCAGTGACCTCATCGTAATTCGTGAGGGAATAGATCGATTCTCCCGATTTGTTTTTACTTTCCCTAAGTTCTCCGTTGTACTGGACTTTTGCGGAACTTTTTGGATCAAACCGGATCCAGGGATTTCGTCTATCAAGCCAAGTCTCTGCTGTTTCGATTTGGGTACCGTAGATGATTTCTTGTCTAAAAATTCCGTACTCGTACAACAGACCGTATCCGATCGCAGGTAGACTCAAGGTCGCTAACGAGTCCATAAAGCAAGAGGCCAAGCGCCCTAGACCACCGTTTCCAAGAGCCGGATCGATATAGGCTTCCTCTATATCTTCTGTAGAGAAATTTAAAATTTTTGCTATCTCTTTAAGATTGTCGAAGGCTAAGACGTTGATGATGTTCATTATTGTCCAAACACCGGGAAGATACTCAAGAGATAGATAGTAAAGTTTCTTTGGTTTTGTTTTTTGATAGGTTTTTTGGGTTGCAGCTTGTCGAATCAGCACCTCTTCCCTAGCAGCTATCGCTATAATTTCGGCCTTTTCCCTAATGCTTAAGTCTTCAAAAGGTTGGCCAAATTCTATGAGGGCAACTTGGCGTATGTGCTGGACCTGGTAAGCTATGACTTCTTTGGTTGGGTTCATTCCCTTTCTTTAGAGGATTTCCCAATTTTTAACAAACACTCTTCTTTTCTACAGACTCTATTTTTTAAATTTTTATAAATTAAAATACGAATTGACTTCCAATAAAGTCGAATAAAAGAAAAATAAGCATCGAAAGCAGGGCGCTGGAGGGGACGGTGATCAGCCAGGAGAAGCCGATGTCGCGGATCATGCTTAGGTTTAAAGCGGCGAGCCCTCTGGCAAAACCGACACCTAGAACCGCACCAACCAGGCAATGAGTGGTCGAAATCGGTATTCCGATCTTCGACGCGATCAGGATAGTGGCCGCCGCACCGAATTCAGCGCAAAAACCCCTGGTGGGGGTAAGCTCGGTTATTTTCTTACCTATGGTCTCTATCACGCGCCAACCAAAGGTTGCAAGACCTATGACAATTCCAATACCGCCAAAAACAAGAAGCCAAAAAGGGATAGGGCTAGCTTGGGATAACGTATCCGGGGAGTATAGAATTTTGAAAATGGCAGCTACAGGACCGACGGCGTTCGCAACATCATTGGCGCCATGTCCAAATGCGACACAGCATGCTGACAGCACCTGCAAAAAACTGACAAGTTTTTCCACGACGTTGTAATCGTGCGTCAAGGGGCTACGAATATTGGTTTTTTTTCTGACCTCCCTTGTGAGCATCTTAGTTTTATCTACGAGTCCCTGAAATTCGCTACTCTCGTACTCGGATGCAAAAAGTTGCGCAAGCTTCAAATTTTTTAACGCCTCCTGAAGGCTGCCTAATTTTTGTTGGTGGACAGAGAGCTCCTCTTGGTCATCTAGCCCAGAGGGGCGCCAATATTTGATTCCGATGAGAGCTATTAGCCCTAAAACAAATGAGATTGAAAAAGCGTAAAAGTAGGAATGCTCGCCCTCAAAACGGCCCGAAAAAATGGTCGTGAAAAATGTGAATGTCACTATAAAAACAAAAATGGGAAAGAGCCGTTTAGCTGCCAAAACCGGATATTTTGCAAAAAGGATGTATCTTTGGACGATTTTGAAAAATAAAAATGCTGTGATGGCACTAATTACCGGGGAAATGATCCAGCTGGAGGCGATCGTACCGACTATACCCCAGTTGACCGCGTCCATCCCGCCGGCGATGACCCCGAAACCTACAATCGCTCCGACTATCGCATGTGTTGTCGAGATAGGCCAACCCTTTAAATTGGCCCCCTGAAGACAGATTGAGGTAGCCAAAAGGGCGCTTAACATGCCAATAACAATCGTGTAGGGATTTGTAATAAAATCTTTGGAGTCAATGAGCCCCCCTTGGATTGTTTTTGAAACGTGCGAACCGAAAAAAGAGGCTCCCAGAAATTCAAAAACGGCAGCGACAAAAATCGCTTTTTTCATTGACAAAGATCCGGAGCCGACAGAAGTTCCTATGGCATTCGCAACATCATTCGCTCCAATGTTCCAGAGCATGTAAAAACCGACAATAAGAACAAAAGCGACAAAAGCAATTTCCAACGGCATCAATTTTTATCAAGGGTTAAAAGAATTTTAAGTGCGAGCCCCTCACAAATGTGGGCAATTTGTCCCAGGGTCTCAATAAATTTGTTGGATTGGTAAAATAGGGTGAAATTTTTATCGTGGGAACTCAAGGCGTAAAGCTCTTTCATGAGTCTTTGTCGCAAGATATCCGCTTCATATTCCTTGTGCGCCGTCATCTCCACCATGCTTCGCACCCTTTCAAACTCCGGACCTCCAAAACTTACCTCAAGAATATCGGTTAGTTCCAAGACAACTTTTTTGGTATCTTCAAATACTTCAACGCATTTTTTGTTGTAATCGATAAAAAGGGGTTTAAGTGCCAAAGGGAGCTCCAGGTCTCTATAGGAGAGGATATTTCCCGCCTCCAAAGCTTTGTTCGCAATCATGTCTTGCAAAACTATAAGCTCCAATACGTCCTCTTTGCGAATGATGGGAAAAAAAGCTTTTTTGATGCTGTTGCGGATCTCTAATTTTAGGGAATCGGCATTGAATTCAATTTGTGAGAGTTCTTTTACGATAGGGTCGGCATCTTTATACCGCCCTTCGAGCATGCAGAGGATCCCCTCTTGTAATTTCTCCATACTGGAGGCTACGATCTGCATGTGGGCCATCAGTAGCTTGAAAGGATTACTTCCAAATATTTTAGAAAATTTGATCATAGGGATTATCCTAAAAAGATCTTTTATAGACCGTTTTTTCAGAGGATAAAAGAGTTAGGAGATTATCGCAAGTTTTTCGGACTCAAGCAATTCTCTGATTTGCCCGGGCTGTAAAGAGCCTAGCTGCAGATTGCCGATGCGGACACGCTTCAATTCGGTGATTTCAAGCCCCGCTTTTTGGAAAAGAACTCGAATTTCCCGTTTACGACCCTCTTTAAGGACAACTTTTGTCGTCCCTTTCCTCACTTTAACGACCGATTTAGGTCGCACATAGGCACCCTCAACAAAACCCCCTTTGGAGAGCTGTACAAGGTGTTCGTGAGAAATTTCTTGAACCGTTTTAACGATATATTCTTTTTCTACCCCCGATCGCGGGCTACTTATGGTGTTTGCAAAGGCTCCGTCGTTAGTGATCAGGATCAATCCTTCGCTATCTTTATCCAATCTTCCGATCGTAAAAAGTCTCCCTTGGGAAGCAGGGAAAAGGTCCGTCACCAGGCGTTCTTGCTTGAATCGCTTTTCCGAGCAGACAAAACCTCTCGGTTTATTGAGGGCGTAGTAAAGGGATTGTTTTCTACACTTGACCGGTTGCTTGTCCACTAAGATTTTGTCATTTGGTTCAACACGAAAAAAAGGCTCTTTTTGGACAACGCCGTTCACCTCCACCTGGCCTTGAAAAATCAATTCCTCCGCTTTGCGACGGGATGTTGGGAGAAATCGGGCGATGAAAGTGTTGAGACGCTGTGTCATTTTTTCCTAAAAAATCCAATTTACCCAACCATTTTAACGCACATCCCCTAAAGTTGCAACAAAATCGCCTTGAGTCAAACAAGATTAGCTAACATAATGAAATACAGTGGGTAAGATCCCTTTTTTTCGTGGGATCGATACTGCTAAGAAGATCGGAGGTTATTTTGTCAAAATTAATTTTGATTCGACATGCAGAATCTTTGTGGAATAAAGAGAACCGGTTTACAGGGGATATTGATGTTGGATTGAGTTTAACGGGGGTTTTTCAAGCCTTGAGCGTTGCAGACCAGCTCCCTGAATTTTCTGCGGTCTTTACCTCCAGCTTGTTTCGATGCAAAATGACAGCGGCCCTTCTGCTGGCTATGAAAAAAAAACTTTTCAGTTTCTCCACTCATAGAACCGAGGGGATAGACATTCCAATCACCCAAGATAAAAGGATCGACGAGCGTGATTACGGGGAGCTGAAGGGGAAAAACAAGCAAGAGACGCAAGACATCTACGGTAAAGAACAGTTTTTGAAATGGAGGCGCGGTTACAAAGACCGTCCGCCGGGAGGGGAGTCCCTCTTTGATGTGGAGGTGCGAGTAAAAGATTTTTTAGAAAAAACATTGAAGCCAAAACTTGCTGATGGAGAGGATGTTTTGATCGTTGCCCATGGAAATTCTCTACGTGCCATGGTCAAAATTTTAGATCATATCAGTGATGAGGAGGTGGTTCATTTGGAAATTCCTTTGATGACCCCAAGGATTTACGAGATCAAAAATGGGGCGTTTGTTAAAATTTAAGCATCATGCACCACCTTGATCGCTTTGAAGCACTCCATTCAAAAACCCCATGGGCACCTAAAAACTTAATTGATAGGGCTAAAGGGTCCTCGGCTCAACTTCTTGACTTGGTAAAAGATTGCTTGGGCAATTGTAAAGTAGAGGTTTTTTCCTCTTGTGAGGAGGCATTCACGCAGTTTATTTTTGGCCTCGTTGAAAGCAAGGCTCTTGGAGAGGGAAAAAACCATCTTTTAATCCCGGAAAATCTCTCTGGCCCGTACCGGGCAATCCTATCAAAATTTGAGCCGTTTGGAGTCGTGCTTCAGACGATTCCCTTGAATGCAGAGGGTGTAATAGATCTAGACTTGTTGGCAGATGCTTTTTATCCAACAACCATGGGGGTGATTCTGGAGCCGGTTGATTGGATAACAGGACTGGAGCAACCTCTCGAAAAGGTGCTAGAAATTTGTAGAAACAGGTGCTCTGTTCACATAGCTACGAAAGCTCTAGTTGGAATGGATCGACTCCCTCGCAATATTGGTGCTCTTCTTTGTGATAACGCCCTATTCGTAGATGAAACGATGGATGTATCAGGATCCAAAGATCCTGACCTGGTGTACGCGGTTACCTCGCAAATGGTCGAATCCTTTTGCAATAGAACAGAGGAGGGGATGCAGCTGATCTATCTTCGCCGGTTATTAGAACGGGGGATCGAGTCTATGGGGGGAAACATTTTCTTCAAAACCAATCAAAGGGATCCCGGGACCCTCCTCTTCGGTTTTGAACACATTCACGGGGAGCTTTTGGCTTATTGGCTATGCCAAAGGGGAGTCTTTGTCTCAATCGGAGGCGGGACCCGCCCCTCATTACACCGGCATCTATCAAGAATGGGATTTATAGAAAAAGAGGCCCTGACCGCCGTTCACGCCTCTATTTCTCCCGGTTTGGAGGAGAAGGGTATCTATCAAGTGCTATCTATTTTAGAGGAGTGCATAAGACTCGCTAAAAGGCCATTAAAGGTGGATTGAAATGGAATCTTTTGGTTGGAATAGTTACACAAAAAAAATGAGAGAGTTTTTGATAAGACCTTTGTCTGTAGGAACTTTTTCAAAAGAGCCCGCTGAGATGATATGCCTCAAGGGGCAAGCAGGTGACCAAGAGGAGGGAAATTGGTTCCAAATAGAGGTCATGGTCGATACTACAGATGGGGTGATAGCCGATGTGAAGTATCTTTTTTTTGGCCCCACCACCCTTTTACTCGCTCTGGAGGCTTCTAGCAGGTTTTTGGTACGAAAGAATGTGCGTCAAGCAGCAAAGATTTCAATAGATATTCTGGACCGGTTTTTGAGAGATCAGGACTCGATCCCTAGTCTGACCAATAAACAGACACCCTATTTTATGTTTGTTGTCGAGGGGGTGCTTGAGACGTTGTCCAAAGCCCCATCCATAGAGGTGAGTGAGTACACAACCCCCCTGAGTGGTATCGATGGAGCTACAACAAAAAACTTGCAGGAAAATTGGGAGGAGTTGACTGACCAAAAAAGAATGCAAATTCTTGAGGAAGTTTTTGAAGAGCATATCCGCCCCTATTTAGCGATTGATGAAGGTGGTGTAGAGATCCTTGAAATAGAAGAAAAAACCCGTGTCAAAATTGCCTACTCCGGGAATTGCACCTCTTGTTTTTCTGCCATCGGCGGCACTTTACAGGGGATACAAAATGTGCTTGTTGAGCGGATTCACCCAAAAATCACAGTTATACCAGATCTAAAAAATCTGCAATTGAGCTAGTGGGCTTAAAATCTTGAAGCATAGGGCCGGTATGATGGATCTAGCAGGTTTTTAATGCGCGTCTTAATTGTGCCCATTCCTTTTGAAACGGGCTAAATCCATCAGCTAAAAAAGTTTTGATTTCTAAAAAAATAAAAGAATCAATTTCTTTAAACATTTTCTCTGTATCTACGTGGATTGCGCTAAAGAGCTCAGGGGCCTCTATTGTGTTCAGCCCGTAGCTCAAAATTAACCAATCATCCACTTGATGGCAAAGAACACCTGCGCATTTTTTTTTATTGTAGTAGAGATCATTTGGGTCCTTAAAGTAGACCTCTTTATTATTTGTTTCTAGCACTTTATAAATGCAAAAGGAGAGAAAATTAGCGGCGTCAGGATAAACTTTCCCGGGGACCTTCAAAACATAGGTGACGAAAAGATTCCCTTTAATGCTGACCCATTTTTTTTCACTTTGACCGACTCCTGAGGTTTGCGTTCTAGCCCTTACACAGGTAATTACATCCGGATCAAAGTGGGGCAATTCGTTTTTTGCAAATTCATGGGTTGAGTCGATGGTATCGAAAAAAAGAAGTTTTCGTTTTAATGTCATAAGGTACCATGGTAACCGATACAAAGGGAACTTCTCAAGTGCGTTTTGTCAAGTTTTTTAGACAGCTTGATTATAGGATGATTGCGATTATCTTCCTATTGATGTGCCTGAGTCTAACTGTAATAAGTTCAAGTACGATTCAGCAGGAGGTTTCCCCCGGGTTTTTCTCTTCTGCCGTAACTTCGCAATTAAGAAGTTATATGGTGGGGTGGGTCCTCTATTTTTTCTTTGCTTGGATCGATTACAGAAATTTTAGGAAATTGGCTCCGGTTTTGTATTTCCTTATTTTAGTGCTTCTCTTTGCCCTTTTTTTTACCAGTCCGATTCAGAACGTCCACCGGTGGTTTCGCTTCGGTTTTTTGCCGTTTGCGCTGCAGCCAAGCGAATTTGCAAAAGTCGTTCTTATTCTAATCTTGAGTTGGTATTTTGAGGATAAGTATAATGCTGCTAAAAGACTTTCAGTAGGATTGGGCGCACTAGGGATCGTCTTTGTCCCGTTTTTACTTGTTCTCAAGCAGCCCGATTTAGGGACTGCGCTTATTTTGTTACCTATTTGCTACACAGTTTTTATTTTTGCCGAGGGGCATCGGGGGATCATCCGGTGGATGACGGTAGGGGGATGTGCCGCAATTTTATTTGTGGTTTCGATATTTTTAGGTTTTATCCCTTTTGAAAAGATAAAAGACCCGCTGTCCCACGTATTAAAAGAGTATCAGATCGAGCGGCTCAATCCCCACACCTACCATCAAAAAGCGGGGCAAACCGCTATCGCCCTTGGGGGAGTCTCGGGTAGTGGCTTTGGTAAAAGCCAGTTCACCGGCCAGGAATGGCTCCCATTCGCCCATACCGACTCTATTTTTCCGGCATTTACCGAGGAATTTGGCTGTATTGGAGCCGGGTTTTTGTTTGCACTCTTTTTTAGTTTGATTTATTTGAGTTTAAAAATCGCCGATGAAGCGCAGGATCGATTTGGAAAATTTTACGCAGGATGCACAGCCACATATATTGCCGTGCATGTTATTGTGAATATCTCCATGATGGCTGGAAGCCTGCCGATAACAGGGGTCCCGTTGATTTTAATGACTTACGGTGGATCATCTGTTGTTGCAACGATGAGCTTACTTGGGCTTTTACAAAGTATAACAGTGAGAAGGTTTAGATTTTGATGCACGACCTATTTATTTATACCCCCGGATTTTGGATCGGCGAGGGGATGATGGAGCTTACAAATGTCGCTGAAAAGATCCCATTTATCGTAAAATGGATGGTCCCTTCCATACGACCGGAAGATCCTTACCTGGAGCTTGTACAACAGATACAGATCAAAGGGCACAGTGAAGTGATGACAAATAATTTCACTCTCAAAGATTTTGAAAAACAGCGTTTCAGCATTATCCTGGAAAATGATAACATCGGCCAAGTGATGGGTCCCGGCCAGATAAAATCTGACTGGATTGGGTGGGAATTCAAGGAAAATCTCATCGGATTTGATGGATACGAGTATTATCAACACCAGGGTGACGGGCACTACATCATGGAAGCAGAATACAGCACGAGCGATGATCTTAGAACGGTGATGCGAGGTAAACTTTGGAAGCACACAAAAGCGGGTATTCAGGGAAAATGAATTGTAGATGCAAAATTTTAGCTATTGCCTTATGCGCCCTTATTTTTAGCGGCTGCAGCAAATATGAGGATATGACAAGAGAAAATTTCTACAGCGTTCAACTCCAAACCCCAAAAGCGCAATTAGAAAAAAAATATGGCAAACCCCTTTATAAATACCAAGACGACCAAGGTTATGAAGTATACGAATATGTTGAGCGCGTATATGTGGGGAATGCGATTATTGAGCAGAACTACTACTACTTCTTCATCAAGGATGGAGTAGTACGGAAAAAAGGGCAAAAGGTACAAAGTCCCCCTCCATGGTCAGAACCCTATAACGCAGATCCTATACTGGATTTTTAAAAGTTATCCTTTCAAGGCCCCTTTTCAAAAAGAGGACTTAGGACAATAAATGAAAAACCCTCGCCACTAGTGCGAGGGTTATGATTTTTCATCTGTTCAGGGAAATTTAAGCGGTTTTCGTAGAGATTTCTACACCCGAAGCAATCACCAATCTCTTAAGTCTCTCAGCTGTTTGAGGAGCCACATCAATCACAATGATTCTAGAATGTGTTCTTGACTCGTATTGGTCACGTGATTTGCGGTCAACGTGCGGTGAGCGCAAAACTGTAAAGCGCTCAATTCTTGTTGGTAGTGGGAATGGTCCCGCTACAACAGCTCCTGTAGACTTTGCAGCCTCTACAATCTCTTTAGCGGTTCTGTCAATCACTCTAGAGTCATAGGCTTTGAGTCGGATGCGGAGCTTCTTGGATGATTTTAATGATGTTGAAGACATAGCAACTCTTAGCTCTTTTTAATAAGTTCTTCTTTATACTTCTGTGGAAGTTCGTCATAATGCGAAGGCTCCATTACGTAGCTCGCACGGCCGGATGTGGCCGAACGGAGTGCAGTGGAGTATCCGAACATTTCGGATAGTGGCACATGAGCTTCTACACGAAGTCCTGATTTTGTATGTTCTTGTCCAAGAATCTGTCCACGACGACGGTTGAGGTCACCGATTACGTCACCGACATAATCTTCTGGTGTGGATACCGCAACTTTCATGATAGGTTCAAGGATAATGGGGTCGCAAACTCTAGCGCAATCTTTGGCACACATAGATCCTGCGATGCGGAAAGCCATTTCGCTGGAATCGACGTCGTGGTAAGATCCGAATACGATAGCAACTTTGGTGTCGACCAACGGGTATCCAGCAAGAACACCTGTGTTAAGTCCATCCTCAACCCCTTTGATAACAGCAGGGATGTATTCACGTGGGATAACACCACCAACGATTTTACTGACGACTTCGTTTCCTTTGCCGCGCTCGTTTGGCTCCATCTCGATGACAACGTGGCCGTATTGACCGCGTCCACCGGACTGCTTGACGTATTTTGTTTCCATTTTTCCGGCTTTACGGACAGCTTCACGGTATGCAACCTGTGGTTTACCAACGTTAGCTTCAACCTTAAATTCGCGGAACATACGGTCTGTAATGATCTCCAAATGGAGCTCACCCATACCAGCAATAATAGTTTGTCCAGTCTCCTCGTTAGTAAAAACGCGGAAAGTGGGGTCCTCTTCTGACAAAGAGCTTAAAGCAACGGCAAGTTTTTCACGGTCACCTTTAGATTTTGGCTCGATTGCCATAGAGATAACGGGTTCTGGGAACTCCATTTTCTCGAGGATGATTGGGTAGTCTTCTTCGGTCAGAGTGTCACCGGTAGAGGAGTTTTTTAGACCGATTACACCGACGATGTCTCCAGTTCCTGCCTCTTCGATGTCTTCACGTTGGTTCGCATGCATGCGAACAATACGGGAAATACGCTCTTTTTTACCTTTTGTGGTATTTGCAAGGGTCATCCCCTTCTTGAGTACACCCGAGTAGATGCGAACGAAAGTCAAACGGCCAACAAACGGATCGGTCATGACTTTGAATGCAAGACCAGTAAAATTTTCGCTGTCATCGGGGACAACTGTCATCGGCTCGTCATTTTTGACGTTGTAAGCTTTCATGTTACCACGGTCGAGTGGCGAAGGCATGTAGCGGGTAACGGCATCAAGAAGTTGTTGAACCCCTTTGTTCTTGAAGGCGGTTCCGCAGAAAACAGGGTTTAGTTTGTTTTTTACGACGGCCATACGCAATTTGGCATGAACCTCTTCTTCTGGAACATTGTCTGGATCTTCAACGACTTTCATCATGAAGTCTTCGTCTTCTTCATCGATAGTGGCAAGCTCTTCAAGTAGCTCTTTTCTCAATTTTTTTGCTTCGCTTAGCAGCTCGGTTGGGATTTCAATGGTGTCGTAATCTGCGCCCATGGTCTCGTCGTTGAAAACATACCCTTTCATGGTGATGAGATCGCACATCCCTTTAAAGTCCCCTTCAGCACCGATAGGTAGCTGAACAGCAAACGCGTTAGCACCTAGCTTATCGCGCATTGATTGGATCGCCCCAAAATAATCGGAACCGACACGGTCCATTTTGTTAACGAACGCAATACGGGGAACGCCGTAGCGGTCTGCCTGGTTCCATACAGTTTCGGATTGCGGCTCTACACCATCAACAGCACTGAATACGGCGACGGCACCATCGAGAACACGCAAGGAGCGCTCTACTTCAACAGTGAAGTCAACGTGGCCAGGTGTATCAATGACGTTGATTTTATGCCCTTTCCAGAACACGGTAACGGCAGCAGAAGTGATCGTGATTCCACGCTCTCTTTCTTGCTCCATCCAATCGGTTGTTGCAGCTCCTTCATGAACCTCACCGATCTTATGAACCATACCGCAGTAGAAGAGAATGCGTTCAGTACAGGTGGTTTTACCGGCATCGATGTGGGCCATGATCCCGATATTTCTGAGCTTAGCTAGGTCTTGTTTTGCCGCTTGCGACATGCTGTGTTTAATCCTTAAATCTTTTGCTAAAATGAAGAACCCACTAGGGAAGTAGTGGGTATTTTATTTGGCTTACCAACGGAAATGGGCAAAAGCTTTGTTCGCTTCAGCCATTCTGTGGGTATCTTCTTTTTTCTTAACGCTTGCACCAGTATGGTTATGGCAATCGGTCAACTCATTTGCAAGTTTGATGTGCATGGGTTGTCCTGCCTTTTTTCTGGAGTGGGTGATAATCCAGCGAAGTGCAAGGGATAAGCGACGAGCAGGGGTCGTTTCGATAGGCACTTGGTAGTTTGCTCCGCCAACCCGTCGAGATTTAACCTCGAGAAGGGGGGAAACGTTTTCAATTGCTTTATCGAAGCTTTCTTTGGTGTCGGCGCTTCCGACTTTATTCGCAAAGAGTTCCAATGCATCGTAAACTATGGTTTTTGCAACAGTTTTTTTGCCACGCTCCATGACAAGATTGATGAGCTTGGCAATAACCTCTGATCCATATTTTTCGTCAGCTTTGATCTCACGCTTTGCAGCTTGGTGTCTTCTTGACATGAATTCCTCTAGTGATCCTGACTATTTACCGCTCTTCGATCCGTACTTAGACCGCGATTTCTTCCTGTTTTTTACCCCTTGTGTGTCCAAGTTACCGCGAACGATGTGGTAACGAACACCGGGAAGGTCTTTAACCCTACCGCCACGCACGAGAACAATACTGTGCTCTTGGAGGTTATGGCCTTCGCCCGGGATGTAAGAGATAATCTCTTTTTTAGTTGAAAGTCGAACTTTTGCGACTTTTCTCAAAGCGGAGTTTGGCTTTTTTGGCGTCTGTGTATAGACTTTCGTGCAAACTCCACGCTTTTGTGGACAAGCTTCGAGGGCTGGACTTTTAGATCGTTTTTCTTTGGGCACTCGGGGCTTGCGAATCAACTGGTTGATAGTTGGCATAGTTGCCAGACTCCTTTTATGTCGAATTGAGAACACTATACCGCTTAGAATGAATAAATGCCAAATAGAAAATTCGTGTGAAAAAAACCTTTAACGCGTATTAGGAAAATATGGTCTTGATAAAAAGTCTTTTTTTCTTTTCGCTATTCACTATTAATGACATACCGGATGGCATAAAGGAATTATTTTCCTACCACTACAATAAGAATTCTTTCGATCAAGAGCTGGCCAAGAGATCTTTGGATGTTTTTATCGAGGCCTTCGACCCCGATCACTCCTATTTTTTATGGAGCGAGGTAAAGCCTATGTTAAACGCCTCCGGAAAATGGATCGATTTTACCCGGCGCTCCTTTGCAAACGGCACATTCGATTCTTTTATTGAAATACAGAAATTTTTTGAACAAGCGATTGAGCGTCGTATCCTTTTTGAAAAGGAGGCGATCAGGGAGTTATCAGAAAAAACGTTTGCCGATATGCACAAGATTGCTGCGATTCAATACGATCCTTACCCGGCTAATTTCGTTCAATTGAAGGCGAAAATCAAGGCTGAGATTGCTTACTTCACGGCGAGGGAGGTCTTGGTCGGCAAGCACAATTACGAGAAGGTTAAACATAAGATTTTTTCCTATTTCCAGAAGAAACAAAGGGAAAAAGAGCTTGAGTATGCAGAGAGGGGGCCTGCCCTAGAGGAGCATTTTTTTTCTATTCACGTTCTCAAAGCGGTAGCCGCCTCCATGGATGCCCATACCCGTTTCTTCAGTCCTGACGAAAAAAGGGAGATGCGGCAGGCATTATCCAAAGATTATAGTGGAATTGGTGTGGTCATAAGAGATTCGATGGAGGGCCTAGTCATTCAGCGTGTGATAGAAAATTCGCCGGCTGCACATGCGGGTGTCCAAGCGAAGGATATCATTTTACGTATTGACGGTCAGGATCTTGCCCCCCTCTATTTTAGGGAGGCAATAGAACTCTTAAGCGGGCGCAACTATACAAAGGTGCGCCTTCAGATACAACGGGGAGATCAAAATTTTGAGGTAGCTTTGACAAGGGCGCCGATTTTGTCCCCCGAATCTCAGGCTCAAGTGACGATTTTTCCTTTTGGAACCGGGACTATAGCCGCCATTCGCCTAGACGGTTTTTTTGATAACGAGCAGGGAAATTCTGCGACCCAGCAGCTCGAGTCTGCCATTAATTCGGCACAAAAAGGTGAGGATTTGAAAGCTGTTATTCTGGATCTTCGACGCAACACTGGGGGTTTTTTGACCCAGGCGGCGAAAGTTTGCTCCATATTTACAGGGGGAGGGCCTATTGTTTTGGCCCGATATGGAAATGGTCAGATCAGTGTCGTGAAAGAGAAAACGGGGAGCCCCGTCTACTCCGGTCCTTTGATCGTGTTGATTTCTAAGCTTTCAGCGTCTGCCTCCGAAATTGTGGCGCAGACCCTAAAGGAGTACGGGGTTGCTATTATTGTCGGCGACGTCAACTCGTATGGTAAAGGGTCAATGCAGTTCCAAACAATCACCGCAGACGACCCTTACTGTTACGCAGTAACGGTTGCCAAGTACTATACGATTTCGGGCGCTTCTGTCCAGTTAAAGGGGGTGCAGTCTGATATAGTGGTCCCAACAGAGTTGTCCCAGATTCCAATCGGGGAACAATTTTTGAAATACCCCTTGGGTTATGACACGATTACGCATAATTTGAAACAGCTCCCTATTGCCAAAAAGGATGAAATAAGCCAGGTTTTTTCGTTTTATCAATTGCAGAACAAGTCTTCCAAAATTAGAAACTGGATTGGGAAACTGAGATCATTCAGTGAAAAAAGGGAGCTACGGCAGGATGTGATAGATCCGGCGCTTTTTGAGGCGCAGGAAATAGCAAGAGACCTGGTCATGCTTTTAAATACCTCCCAAAATCAACAGTAGGCTTTTTTTTAAAGAGTTGTCCCCATACCCCCAGATAAAACAGTGGGCCTTAAAGGTATAAAAAGCACTTCTTATTGCTATAAATTCGCTCTTGATGCTATGGTATTGATCACCATTCATTTGAACGGCTTGGTAGCTCAGTCGGTAGAGCAGAGGACTGAAAATCCTTGTGTCGCTGGTTCGATTCCGGTCCAAGCCACACCAGCGGAGACATTTTCAGAAATGATCATGTCTTCGCCTTTTTCATTTTGTAAACCCCTGTTTTTCTGAAGGATAAGAGCAAGTGCGGGATTCAATACGCTGGTTCGATAATTTCCATCTTGAAAGACCAATTTTGCGGGGAAGATCGAACCAAGCAACATTTTTTTAGCTTGCGGCCCTGCTTCTTGAAAATACCAGGTCAAATCCTTCAAAAGGCTCATTCCATAGCGGGCATATTTCTCAAATGCTGTGTCTGAAACTTCCAAATCGCTGATTTGAATTATTAGCCTATCAATTTGTTCGTTTGTGTGAGCTTTCAGTCGTTTGTAGGAATCTGCGTCCATGTCACCAGAAAGAAATCGTTGTTGATCGAGTTTTAAGAGATTTTGTTTGTGTCTATCGACTTCTATTCTTAGCTTATTGATTTGTTGATCGCGATCTCCTTCTTTTGCTTTAAACAGGACTTCCATCATTGCCATTTGGAGATCGATAATTTCTTGAGGAGGTTGCAATGTTCCTAGAAAATGCAAAAAGCGTTGATTAGCAAAGTTAGCATTGACGCGAGCTTTGCATGCCCTTTCGCAGTGATAATAAGGAAATTTGCCGCCATTTCCTGAAGAAATGCTGCCCGTCCATGTTTTAGCACAGCATGGGCAGCTTAAATGTCCTCTTAAAGGAAGTTCTTCACGCAACTTCTCCCTAGTGCTTGGGTATGAGCTGGCTTCTGTTCTTTTATTTAAAATTTTTTGAACTTTGGAAAACAGCTCTTCAGAGACAATTGCTTCGTGAATCCCTTGATTCAAATATCCCTCTTCAGTAACCGTTTCTGGAACATAGACTTTGCCTGCATAAACAGGGTTGCGAAGCATATTGCTAAATTGAGACTTCTGGAGTTTTAATCCATTTTTCCATGATGCTTTTCTGACGTCTTCGATTGGAAAAGCTCCTGTTGAAAATACCTCGAAAGCTTCACGGACAAGAGCAGCCTCTTCATTAGGAACTAGTACTGGTGTTCTTGGTGAATTACGATCTTTTGAGTACCCTCTAGGAGGGTTACCATGAGGGAAATGCCCCTCTTTTAAGGCTCGGATAATACCTGATTTTGTGTTTCTAGCACGGATGCGGTTATCAATCTCTGGAAGAGTCATATTTAACATGGTGAGTAACAGATTTGCTGGATTATCTGACTCCTCACCATCGTCTAAGGTAATAACTCGAGTCCCAAGTAACTGTAGTTCACGATTCATTAAAATAGTATTTTCTACGTTCCTTGAAAATCGACACCATTTTGTTACAAACAAATAGGAAACTTGTTTTTTATGTCTCTTAAGATAATCCAGCAACTGTTGAAATTGTGGTCTTTTGAAATCTTTAGCACTATATCCATCATCCTGAAAATGACCGACAACATGAATCCCTTTTCGGGCACACTCTTTGCGTAAAACATCCTCTTGGTTGGCTAAGCTATAACCATAGTCAGCTTGATCATCTGTTGAAACGCGAGTGTATAAGATTGCTGTCTTCTGTTTTTGATCTTTGGGTGAGTATTTCATATTCAATCTGACAAAGCCTCTCTATGAATTCTTTAATGATTTTGGCTTCACCACGGAAGTATTTCTTCCCATTACGATTGAGAATCTCCAAGGTTTTCTCTTCTGAAAGCATAGTGTATTCCACTGCTTTATGAAGGGGAGCCTGAGTTCCTCAAGGGAGCCTTCTGTTTTTTGTAGCACGATGTTCCATCGTGGATAATTAAATGCCTGCATAGTTAGCTGTTACACTTTTTTGTGGATGGTTCTTTTCCTAGTCTTGACGATCCCATTTTCATACTGATTTTCAATGGTCACACTTTCGTAGCCTTCTTCCAGTTCATGCTGTTTAGTTGCACCTGAAAAGCTTTTTATAATCCTCACATCAGTGATTTCATTTTTCTTTTTAAGAATATGTAAATAGTCAAAATCTTCAGTATTCATAAGATCGATAACATGCGCTTGCTTAGTAGATACGGTTTGTTGAAGAGGAAATGACCATTCAATCTTTTTGCGTAAAATTTGATTTAAAAGAGGGTTTAGAAAGATGCTCGTATGCGACTCAATGGTTCCCATACTCAAGTTTAGATCGACTTCCTCATGAAAAAGAAATTCGCCATGCCCATCAGGAAAAATCGTGAAAAAGGTAGGAAATTTCATAAAAATCGCACCAATTAGGTAATAGTCAACGAAATCGATTGAACTGTCAGAAGAGATTTTTTGAAAAAATGAAGGCTTTGCCTTTGCAACCTGTTCCAGAGATACCCCTAATTCCCTAACTTTTTTGATCACTGATAGCCATAGGGTTTCAATGAGATTAAAGCGACGCCAGCCTTGTGATGAATCTCTTTCACATTCGATTAAACCTAATGAGTCCCAGTGGGTCAATACTCGATAGGAAACATCGCTTTTTTCTATCTCGAGATGTCGAGAGTGGAATCGTTTTATGATTTCATTAGCTTTTACAGAATCACAAAGCATTCCGAGATTAATGAGGAAAGAATCTCCTCTGAAAACAGGTGGCTTACAAGAATTTTGGTCTTCCATATGCATCCTTGATTTGAAGAATGCTTAAACCTAACATATATGTAAGATTTATGAAATAGAAATCGGTAAAATTTTGGTAAACTCAGTACGAAGTAGGGAAGTTGTCATCAAACAAGTCGCGCGAAAGTCCATCCCTGTCTGGCAAATACTTGATAGAGTCTACTTCTGCCTTCAGTTTACTTTCGAGAAGCATGGCAATAGAGAAAAGTTCCTTTGTAGGAAGAGAGCCAAAATCACGGCTAGACAGCTCTTCTAGAGCCTTTTTAAGACAGCCAGCAAAAGCTTCGATGCGTGAGGTTTTTATTACGCGATACTTGTCTAACAGGGAATCAACGTTAAAATAAAGCTGATTGACTATCTGGTCATCACACTCTTGTGCCCATTTAAGAAGGGTTGGCTTTGAAACGCTGATGGTCTTGGCTATTCTATCATAAGAAACGCCTAGAGCACGCAGGCGAATAAATTCTTCTTTTAAATGCTGATTTTTCATAGGAATTGAAATAGGTTGTTTCCTAATTATAAACAAACCTAGAAATCAATATAGAAAAACCTATTAGATGATCCGATAGCGGATTAGAGTAACTCCATCTTTTTTCTCGATGGGCAAAATGGAAATATGTCCAACCTCAGAGGTGTTATTAACTTGAGTGCCGCCATCTGCAACACTTCCTACTCCCTTTAGAGTTAGAAGTCTTAAAGGCTTGTTTGTTGGTAATCCTGGCTGAAGATAAATGGTTTCACGTTCGAGTTCTTGAGCATCAACAAGACGGAATGAAAAGGGCAAATCTTGAGCAACAAGCTCATTAGCTTTTTTTTCAAGCTCTTCCTGAAAGTCTTTTTCTATTGTCCCTTGATAGTAAATCACGGGTTTTTTCTCATGTTCACCTTTAAACGGCATCAATGGGGAGGGAGAGTAGCCTAGTAGGTACAGAGCAAAATCAACAACATGTCCTGCTGAGTGAAGGCGCATATTGAGATAGCGTCTATTCCAATCTAGAGTTCCTTTAACCAGTGTTCCAACAGGAGGGGGTTGATCACCTTCAACATAATGAAGAATCTTACCCTCTTTTAGCAAAACCTGACTTACCTTCCCTTTCCAGGTATCTGTAAAAAGAAATCCTTGATCAGTTGCTTGCCCGCCACCTCTTGGATAAAAAATAGTTTTATCTAGTACAAGCAACCATCTCTGCTGCCCATCGCTTTCTCTTGCAACTTCGAGAATAGTGGCTTCCATTTCTTTCAGGTAAGCATTTTCGAGGTAGAGAAGAGCTGTCATAGGGACCTTTTACTTTGAATGTTTAGATATCTCTGAGAGAATGGAACGTATTTCTTTAACATCTTGCTCTGAAGTATTCCATGAGGCAATAAAACGAACTTCATTTTTTTCAGCATCCCAAGGGTAGCAAAAGATTTTCTCTTGAATTAATGGAATCCATGACGTAGGCGCAATGAAGAAAATCTGATTAGTTTCCACAGGGTAACTCAGGGAAAGGCCAGGAGTAGATTTAATGATAGAGGCAATTTCTTGCGCTTTTTGATTCGCTTGAGTGGCAAGCGTATGCCACAAGTCGTTCTTAAAAAATGGGATGTACTGCGCAGATAGATATCGCATTTTAGAAAGCAGTTGCAGCATTTGTTTTTGAAAATGATCGCTGCCTTCCTGTAAGTGAGGATTAAAAATTACAAGAGCTTTTGCTCCCATCAACCCATTTTTAGTTCCTCCCAGTGATAAGATATCGACCTGAGCGGCTTCGACAATTTCGTGTAACGACGTGTCTAGACTAACCGCTGCGTTGTATAGACGGCTTCCGTCGATATGCATCAGCAGATTTTCCTCTTTGCATAACTTTGCAAGAGTCTTTAGTTCCGCAAGCGTATAAACTGTGCCTATTTCGGTAGGTTGGGTAATCGACAAAACACGAGGAGCAGTAGAATGTTTGCCAAAAGCTCGTTCTTTTTTTAGTTTTCTTACTATTTCGTCAGCCGTGACCTTACCTTCTTTATTTGGAACCGTCAAAAGTTTGCATCCAACAAGAGCTTCAGCTGCCCCAGACTCTTGATATTGGATATGAGCAATGTCCGTACAAATAACCGATTCATAACCTTTACAACAAAGTCTAAGAGCGAAAATATTTGCCCCTGTGCCAGTGGGAACGACGAAGACCTTACATTTGCTTTTAAAAACTTTTTGAATAAGGCTCCCTGCTTCTTCCGTCCAAGCATCTGAGCCATAGGAGGGGGCATAGCCTTCGTTTGCTTCAGTGATGGCTTTGATGATAAGCGGATGGGCTGGTGTCCAGTTATCGCTTGCAAGGCAAATTTTCTTTTGAGTCATCGGAAATCTCTTTTGAAAATAAGAGTAAAGAGTACACAATTGAAAGTAAAAATTCAAGAGGAAGTCGACGTTTTAGAAACCTCAATAACGATATAGATATATGAAAAACAGAACATTTCAGAATGTAATTAGATTCTTGCTAATGGAAAGAACAGTAAAAAGTTATGAAAGACTAGTTAATAAAAAATTCCAAATATTGGATGCCATTTCAGGAAGAACGGATTGGTGCGATTTTGTTGGAAAGGATGAATGGGGTGAGTGCACAAATGTTATTCAAAATGATCAAGAAGCGAAGCATCTCTTTCAAAATCTATTTAATATAAAAGATTTTCAAGAATTTGAAAAAATGTACGGTGTTAAAGTAACGCCCAATTCTATTCCCTCTAGTCAAGGGGGGGATTGGAGAGAGTACCGTGTAGATACAAAAAGCAGGCTTCAAGCTGGAATAGAGAAAAAACTAACCATGACATATCCATATCAAATGAATTCCTTTTTAAAAAAAGGAACTTTGATTGTTGAAATACTAGACCCTTCATTTTGCGGATTTGAAAAGGATATAGAAATTTCAAGCTCCTATTTAGATAAATTGGCGGTTGATATCGATCCGCTTTTTCAAGAAAGCTGTTTTAGCTCCATTTTACTAGTTGATGCACTGAATCCATTTGACCAAGACGTTGAAAACTCAACTTATAAATTAAAGGAGAATTTTTAAAGCTATGAAAACGCCTCCTAACAAAAAACGGTTAAAAAGTAGCAAAAAGGAGGAGGATTTCTTTGGTTCTATTTCTGTATAGGAGGTAGATGAAGAAAGGAAATGGGGGTCAACAAGCCCTTTTTGCTGCTAAACCCCTCTTTTCCCACTGATTTGTGAGGTAAGGCTTCACTTTGATAAGGGGTTCTAGCTCATAGAGAAGCTTCATTCCCTCGACGAATTGGTTCGAGAATGCTCCACCGCTCCCCATTCACCTTAAAATAATAGATAGAATAAGCCCTTTCAAAGATCTCTTTCCTCCCGCTTTAGGACTTTAGTTTGAGATTTTGTCGTTCCCCCTCGCTTTTATTTAGGGAAAACCAACCGGGTGAACCCTTCTTTAATACCCTGCTAATCAAGAAGTTGATGCATACAGTTAGAAAAGTACCCAAAATAGGGGTGGTTATGTATAATATTAGACTGAAGAAGCCCCTCTTTAAGGAAAAATATGGCCCTATATACCCTGACCCACCCTTCTGCGTCTGTCGCCCGAGGCATTGAAAATTTGATTCTTCTCCAAGAGGAGAGGGAAAATTTTGCTGTCAGGGCTTCAGTTTTCGTGTTGAGTCGTCTCATTGGCCTTGTGGTTTTTCCAGTAGTTGTATGTTTGGAACTTGTTTTCAAAGATATCCCCAAGCTCTGCGTAGCAATTGCTAAGGGAGGGGTAAATCGTCGCTTAGATAAGATATTGAGGCGTTTATTGACCCTCATTTTTACACCTCTTAGTCTCCGTTCTGCAGATGCGCTTTCCCTTTTCTTTCTGAAACAAAAACCTGAAACAGCTGTGCGCCCATTCGGTGTGGAGTTAGAATTTGGTAAAAAAGTGGAAACTATTCATCAGCCTAAAACTGTAGAAGAGCTTCAAGAGATTGTTAAAAAGGCAAAAGAGGACGGTAGACAAATATCTGTGATTGGTGCCGGGATGAGCCAGGGGATTCAGACCGTTCCGGTGGACTCTAAGCAGATTGTGATTGATACCAGGCATCTAAATAAGATTGAGCTCAAACAAGATTTAGAAGCAGTTGTTGTGGAAGCCGGAGCCACCTGGGAGCAGCTGCAGCTTTGTTTGGATCGCTGTGATCGTTCTGTCATTGTGAAGCAGGCGTCCGATCCTTTTTCTGTAGGCGGATCGATTGCGGGAATCAACTGTCACGGGTGGGCCCACGATGTCGGTTCGATCTCTAAAACCATCAAAGAGATGACTATAATTGACAGCGATGGGGAGCTAAAAGTCCTAAAGCCTGAAGACGAACATTTCAAATGTATGATCGGTACTATGGGGTATTTCGGCATCCTTGTAAAAGCTGAGATCCAGATCGTAAAGAATGCCCTTCTGGTCGAGAGCGCCGAGGAGATTGATATCAGCAGGTTCTCGGAGTATTACGAAACTAAGATCAAAACAGGTCAGGTTCCTTTATTTGGTGGTAGGTTAAGCCTTGATTCTCTTCATAAAGATCCACTCACGACAGTCTGTATGGATCGCTTTGACTTAGATACCGAATCGGAGCAGGGGAGCCAAAGTTCTCTCTCTCACATCCAAGCCGAGCCAAAAAGAGGGACCCGCTTTGAGCGGATTGCACTGAGTCTTATCTCCCAATTATATTTTCCAACAACACAACGAATTCTGAGCTATTTCTGGTCAAAAGAAAAAGCGGCGATGTTAGAGGGGCGTAAAATAACAAGAAATCAAGCTTTGCATCCGCCGATCAATTCATTTTTTATGCTGCACTCTTCCAATTTGCATGCCCAGTGGCTTCAAGAATATTTTTTGACTAAAGAAGAACTGGAGCCTTTTTTAAGATTTCTTGGAAAAACGGTGAAAGAAAATCGGGTGCGTCTCATCAACGCTACCATTCGTCCAACCCCAAAAGATGATTTGTCTATCTTGCCCTATGCAGAACAGGACCGGTTTGCTGTTGTGATCTGCTTTGCACAGAAAAAGACCAAAAAGGAGATCGCAAAAACCGAAAAGTGGATCAAGGAGGTCAATGCCTATCTTCTATCGGTAGGGGGTGTGTTTTACCAGGCTTATATGCCGTTCGCCACTAAAGAGGAGTTCGAAAGATCCTATGGAAAGGAGCGGGTCGAGCGGATGCGGAATTTAAAAGATACATACGATCCTTCCCATCTTTTTGGGAACGCCCACACAAACAAATATTATGATAGGGGAGATTAAAGATGGCGTCGGCAAATGAAGTAAGAAATTTCCCTTTCATACCAGAAACAACCGGCTTAGGTGGAGGGGTAACTATAAATCCCCCTTTATTCAAACACATCTTGAAGACAACAGAGGCTCTTTCTCCTTTAAGGCAGGTATTTCAAACGACCCCCGAGATGAAGGGCGAATTTGCAAAATTTTTAAAGACCATTTTTTTCCAGCTTGATGAGGAAAAAGTGCTTCAAACTATGGAGGAGATTTTAGCAGATCCCTTGAAAACTGACGAGCAGGTTTACCTAGAGATTGTTGACAGAATTGACTCTATGAAAAAAGCATTTGCCCCTCTTCGGCAGCTGTGGGCATTAAGAGTTGTTAAACTTGGGATGGCACGTCAAGCCAAAGAGCTGATGAAAGGGTATGAAAATAAGAAATTCCAAGATTACCTAGAAGTTTATAACCGTCGCTATTGTGATGTGCTGCGAAAAGTGGCCCATCTTCCATTAGGGGGTAGAACGATAGCTTTAGCAGATTTCCCCTATAAGGGGGGGATTCAAGAAAAATTGGAGGCGGGGAGTCTATTTTCCAAATTTCCGTATAAAGACCATATAGCTCTCAACGATCGGGATTGTACGGAACCCTCTAAGCAACCCGAATTGACATCGAGACCTATAGATCCGATGGAGTTGGGGGATAAAACGATCGATTTACTCGCTGTTTTGGGTGGTCTCCACCATATTCCCGAAAAGCGGCTCGAGCCCTTTGTAGAATCGCTTCACCGGGTCCTTAAGCCGGGTGCAGTTCTACTCTTAAGGGATCATGATGCAGGGGATGAAAAAGTCAAAGCCATTGCCGCAGCAGTCCACACTTTTGTTAACGCAACTGCGAAAGTCTCTTGGCAAGAAGAGAGTCGAGAAATCCGCACTTTCAAAAGCTTGCAAGATTATAAGCAGCTGATGATTGACAAAGGTTTTGATTGTGTAAGTCCAAATGCTCTTATCCTGAAAGATGATCCTACTAGAAACGGAACTTTAGCATTTGTTCGCCGACCTAAAACGGAGGAGGAGCTCTTGCAGGCAATCTCGTATAGAAATGACCCCCTTCGTCCTAAACAGGGGACGAGAGCTACCTGGATCGAGTGGGGAAATGTCCGTTCTTCCAAACAATATGCAGAGTATATTCAAAACCATCCCGCCTATAGTTTTGACTCAATTGGCCATTTGAGGCAGCACTTTAGATACTTTTTTGAGTTTGTCAAAGAGTGTAGGGCTGATAAGATATCCTGGGGTGAGCTCCTTTTCTCAACTGACATGGCGATGAATCTTTTTATCCTTTTAGCAACAGCTGTCCAGTGTTCGATAGGGACTGTTGTGTCCATTCCAAGCCGTCTATTAGCAAGGATGCGGTACGGAAAAAATTGGGCTGATCAAATAGAGCTGTCAACTTTGGATAAATATGATGCTAAAATGGAAAAAGAGTACTCGGAATTTATTGATCACACCCCCTTTTACAGTTTTGGGCATATTCAAAAAATAAAAGAGCTTTGGAACGCAGTCCTTGGCGCAAAAGAGGGGTATTTCACAAAGATTGCCAACGTCCCCGGTGCCATCTTAAGGACGTTTACCCTCCTTATTAAGTCGGCTGTCTCCGCCCCCGTGCGAGCTATCTTTACGGGTCAGGCGATAGAGCCCGATAAAGTCCGTTTAGAGATCAATGATCCGGAAAATCTTATAAAATATGTGCAAGAGGAATGGGCTCGAGAAAGAGGCCCCAATGACAAAGACAAGGAAATAGAGGTGATTTTTTCTGTAGAAACCGGCAGAAAGTACCTGCTTATTCCCCGTTACCGTCCTTGCACCGAAATTTTAAAACTTATAAGTAAAAGACCCTCCATATCTTTGATCAACATAGGGGGGAATGAGTCGATCTCAGTGGATGTTCTTTTTAAAGATACTGCTTTAGACCGTTCGAACCTCCCTTCGTCTAGGCTTGTCTATCAAATGCCTAAATTGCAAGATAAAGAGGGGAGACTCTATGCAACTTACCAGGTGGCCACAAAAGATTTGGATAAGTTTATCCGGTCGATTCGGGATGAGGGGTCCATAGAATATATTCATGAATAGCCTCCTTGCAATCCCAGGAATGATGCAAGGGATCCTGGGCGGAACAACCGCTACTAATCGCCTGAAGAAGATGTGTCTAGAAGGGCTGCTCGTTGAGCTCTCTACCGGCCCCTTCGACCCTTATAAAACATTTATTTTAGCCGAACCTAGAAACAAACCTAGAAAAACATAGAAAATCAATCTTTCTAGGTTCGATTCTTGATCATTTTAATATATTGATTATCAATAGATTACATCTACTAAGATTTTGTCGTTTTCGCCTCATTCGGTGCACTTACATATGTAATATACAAATCCACCTGATAAAATTACGGATTTACAATATTCAGAAGAAGAGATCCGAGCAATTGTTGAAGAGGCTGCTGATCATGGAAGTTATGTGATGGCTCATGCATATTCTCCTAAGGCTATTCAACGCTGTATGCATTGTGGGGTTAGAACAATTGAACACGGAATCTTGATAGATGAAGACACAGCGAAATTAATGACAGCACGACAGGCTTATTTAGTTCCTACTTTAGTTATTTATCAAGCACTGGCTGAAATAGGCCAGAAGTTAGGGTTTCCTCAGGAGAGTTTGCAAAAATTAGCTGCTGTGCGAGAACAAGGATTACAAGCAATCAAAATTGCACGCAAAGCAGGTGTAAAAATAGGCTTTGGTACAGATCTTTAAGGATCAGAAGCCCATAAAATGCAATTGCAAGAATTTTCGATTCGGAGCTCTGTAGAAACGGCTCGAGAGATTTTGACATCAGCGACATTAGTGAATGCGGAAATTATTCAGATGCAAGGAAAATTAGGAATCGTTGCTAAGGATGCCATAGCTGATCTTTTGGTGTTAAGAGGTAATCCATTCGAAGATATTTCTCTTTTGCACGAAGATCGATATGATCTCATTCTCAAAGAGGGAGTTGTTTACCAAAACCGGATTTCAGAAAAACTATGAAAGTTACATTGATTATCAATTATTTTGTTACTCTTTTTATGCTTTGCAGTCCACTGACAGCCATCCCTGTCTTCTTGAGCTTGACCCAAGGGAGGGAAAAGAAACATAGGCAGAAAATCGGATTTTGGTCTGGTCTTGCAGTCGCTGTAATTTTAATTATAACAACTTGGATAGGAGCCCCACTTTTAGCCTTTTTAGGCATACGAATTCCGGCTTTTCAATGTGCGGGAGGAATTATTGTGTTTTTACTAGCTCTTTCCATGTTGAATGCTCAAATTAGTCCGATGCGACACAGTGAAGAAGAGACCAAAATTAAAGCTCCATCCGTTTCTGTTGTTCCTCTCGCTATTCCTGTTATGGCTGGTCCTGGAGCTCTTAGCAGTGTAATTGTTGCTTCAAATACATATACCTCTTTATCCGATCATATCATTCTTTCTATTTGCGGAATTGGTGTGGGAGCTATGGCAGCTGTTCTTCTTTGTTTTGCTGTACCCGTTGAAAGAAAGCTTGGCAGTTCTGGTCTCAATATTGTTACCAGGATTGGAGGATTAATTTTGGCGGCACTCGCAATCGAAATTTTTGTTCAGGGTCGTGAAGGGCTCAAGATTTTATAATTTTTTTATTTTCGTCACAGATTGAATTAATTCAGCTCCTCTTTTCTTGATTAGGGTCTTTCCTAGAGAAATCCAAGGTTTGGCCTCCTATGTAAGAAATATTAGCATGTTTTTCTTACAAGTCTCAAAAAGAGGGTGACAGATGTTCATCAGCAGGTCGACGCAGACGGGTTCTATTATGTAATAGGGAGTGATGAAACAGGGATTTTCAGGCTTAGGAAGCTCTTTTTGCTGCCAAACCGCTCTTTTCCCACTGATTTGTGAGGTAGGGCTTTACTTTGATAAGAGGTTCTAGCTCATAGAGGAGCTTCATTCCCTCGATAAATTGGTTCGAGAACGCTCCGGCTTTGGCCACATCTTTAGAGGCGCACTTATTCACTAAGTGTGCCTTTTTTTTGAATTGTTTAAAGCTTTAAATCAAAGGTCCCCTTCGCTCAAATTTAGAAAATAGAGCAAAGAGGGTGTTTGAAAAAAGAAGCAGCACTTCATTTTTACCCTTTTACGGGTATTTCGAGCGAAGAGCTTGCTCTTATGGGCAGAAGTTTCTAGCTTTTTGTAAAATTTTCCAAGGACTCTTTAGCTGATAACCTTTTTTCAGGATCGTACTGAAGTAGACCTATGAGTAACTGTGCAACTTTTGGAGCAAAGCTTGCGCAAAATCCGCGAACCATTCGATCGGATAAACTTTGTTTATAGGCAACAAAAGCCTCGATAGTCTCGAAGGGAGCGTGCCCCTGAAAATTTTGTTCCAAGCTTTTCTCGTAACGAGATCCAAACAAAATAAAAAAGAGTGTTGCCCCTAAGCTCCACTCGTCGAGCTTGAAAATAGGAAGAGGGGCTCCATTAGGAGGCAAAAATTTATAATTGATTCGCCATTGTTTTTTGATCCAGTAGTTTTGAGCATATTCTGGGGGCATATAGCCGGTGCTATGGCACCTATCAGTGGTAGTATTATCTCCTTTTTTAGCGTTTTTTGCGAACCCAAAATCGGCTAACTTGAGTTCATATCTACTATCGCGTATATAAACTAGAAAGTTCTCTGGCTTAAGATCAAGATGCGCAATCTGATTCTCATGGAGTTGAATTACTAAACGAAGAGCCTGTAGGGCAAGATCTAACTTCTGATCGAAAGAGAGCTCTAAATGGTCGCAAAGAAAATTCTGCAAGTCTCCACCATTCACAAATTGCAATAATAGAGCACTTCTGCACTCAACGAAACTTTCTTTTGGGTCAGTTGGGTGCACTGGTTCAAAAAGGGTATATTTTTTGGGAGTAAGTCCAAGCCTATATGCTTGGTCCAAAATTTGCAGTCTATCCGGAAGAAATTGGGAAAAAGGGTTATCGGCTTTTTTTTGAGATAAGTAAACGTAAAATTTAGGTTCTCCTTTTTTGTTACGCTTTACTTCATTTTCTACCATTTGCAATGCTGGATTTGCTGAGGCGTCTTGAGAGCCATCATCTAAAGCTGAAGGGTGTACGAAAAAAACCTTTCTCTTCACCGTTTGGTGTTTTTCGCTCAGAACATAACAGCTATGTTTTCTTAGGCGTGATCCCCCCTTTTCTTTTGCATCGCCCGTAACAGAAAAAATTGGTCTAAAAAGGTTCAGCAAGGTTTCGCTGTACTCAAGTGGCTCCATTGGGGGAGCTAAAGAGCCTTCAAAGAGGTCGGACTCAGATCGAGGAGTATTTGGAGGAGTTTGTTGAGGGGTTCTTAACTCCACAGTCGAAAATTGTTGTTGGGTATGGGTCGTTCTAGAAAAAAAACTTTGGAATGCTCTGATCATATTGCTCTACTTGCAATTTTTTTCTGGATAAGTATAAAGTTTGTATATTTTAAATAAAGAAAATAAACAATATTTGAATAAAGAGAAAACACCTTAAAGGGTGTTCAGGATATATTTTAAGCTGATAGGAGTTGTTTAAGGGAATCGAGATTCTCTTTCATCAAAGCAGAGATTACCACTGTCTGTACCTCTGTTGGAAATAATGAAGAGAGTGCCAAGATGGTCTCTTCTTCAACAAGATCTGCTTTATTCAATACAACAATTTTAGGCTTTGTCAAAAGCTCCGGATTGTAGGCTTCAAGCTCTTTGAGTAGAATGTCGTATTGCGCTTTTGGAGACTCTTGAGAGGCATCTAAAACAAACAATAGACTTTTTGTTCTGTCGATGTGTTTTAAGAATTGGAATCCTAACCCTCGTCCATTGCTAGCGCCTTCGATAATCCCGGGGATATCGGCGATAAATGTACGAGTAAAGTTCTCCCACTCTATGTAGCTTAAATTAGGCGCTAAAGTAGTGAATGGATAATCGGCCACTTTTACTTTAGCCGCGGTAAGAGCGTTCAACAAAGTCGATTTTCCCGCATTAGGAAAGCCGACAAAGCCCACATCTGCGATGAGCTTGAGCTCGAGCACCACCTCTTTTCCCTCGCCAGGTTTTCCCGGAGTGCATTTCATTGGTGCAGGATTATAGGAGTTCTTGAAAAAGTTGTTTCCAAGTCCACCCCTGCCACCTTTGCACACCACAAATTGCTCGCCGTGCGTCCCTAGATCTGCCAAAACCTCTCCAGTTTCGGCGTCGTAGATAATAGTACCCATAGGCACCAGCAAAGTAATGTCATCAGCCGATTCCCCCTGTCTGCAGGCAATCGCACCATTAGCACCACTTTGGGCTCTGAAAATTTGTTGATTACGGTATCGACCAAGGTCGAACTGGTTGGAAGTAGCCTGAATGATAACGGAGCCCCCCACGCCCCCGTTACCACCACAAGGTCCGCCCTTTGGACGAAACTTTTCACGGGTCCAGGCGATCACTCCGTCACCACCTTTTCCCGCTTCTACGCGTATGCGAACCTTGTCTATAAACATCTTTTTGTCTCTTAGGCAACGACGTGTACGAACGTCTTGGTTTTGGTTTCGTACTGAACTCTGCCATCAACAAGCGCAAAAAGAGTGTGATCCGTGCCAATCCCTACGTTTTTACCGGGATGGTAGCGTGTTCCTCTTTGGCGAACGATGATGTTGCCGGCAATGGCTTGTTCCCCACCATATTTTTTTATACCAAGGCGCTTGGAATGCGAGTCGCGTCCGTTCTTGGAAGAGCCTTGGCCTTTCTTGTGTGCCATGGTTTACCCTTTTTTGATCTGAAGGATTTTAATGCGGGCATATTTTTGACGATGGCCCACTTTTCTAGCGTTATTTTTGCGGCGCTTATATTTAAAAGCGACGACTTTTTCCCCTTTTACGTAGTCAACGAGCTCAGCCTCAACACTGGCACCAGCAACTGTAGGGCTTCCTACCTTGATTGAGCCGGATTCGTTAAGGAGAAGCACGTCGTGGAGGTGGATTTTGCCACTATTGTCGGCTTTCAAAAGCTCAACATCGATGACATCCCCTTGGGCGACTCGGTATTGCTTACCGCCCGTTTTAATCACTGCGTACATAAACTCTCCAATAGTAATGGAAATACAATACACCAAAAGCCCCTTCAAGTCAATGAGAGGCTTAAGCTTCTTTTTTCCATAGAAGTAAAATAAAATAAAAACTACTGCAAACGAGGGCAATAGTGGCCCCCAATGGTATGTTCCAAGTAGCTGATAGCAAGATCCCTATGAATGAAAAAAGGGAACAAAATCCCACCCCGGCGGCCATCATTTGGTGGATGCTTTTTGTGCATTTTCCGGCAACTGCAGACGGTAAACAGAGAAATGCAATCAATAAAATTGCCCCAACAGCTTGTATTAGGATCACAACCGTGATTGCCACGAGAGCCAAAAGGATCAGATAGAGACGATCTACTGGGACTTTATTGAGCCTTGCCTGCTTTTCATTGTAGGAGATGGCTAAAAAAAGGTAACGGTAGCGGAATACAGCCAAGAGCAGGATAACATCTAGGCAAATTAAAAGTTTAATTTCACGCATCGATGCCCAGAGGATATTTCCGAAAAGATAATTCATCAATTCGACGTTGTATCCGGGTGTCATCGAGGCAAAAATGATGCCGGTAGCCATCCCTATAGTCCAAATAGCGGCTATCGCGGTATCTTCCCTATCTTTATGCTTGAGGTAGACCCACCCAATCACAAGAGCAGCCAGCAGGCTAAAAACCAGCGCTCCGTTCAGGGGGTAGAATAGGGGGGAGGGGTGCTTTGAGTAGAGGTAGATGCAAACACCGATTCCGCCGAGGAGGGCATGCGAGATGCTCCCGGCTATGAAAACAATTCTTTTAATCACCACATAAGTGCCCATGATGCCGCTTGCTATCGAGGAAAGGAGCGAGGCAACGGTCGCCATCATCACAAACGGATTGGAGAAAATTTCTGCTATCACGAATTGCCTCCGAGTGTCGATAAACGGTGCTCATAAAGACCCATCGCCGTATGCTTACAGAGAGTGCTCTTTTCCACAATTTCTATCCCGTTGCTTACAAGCAGCACCTGATCCGTTTCAGGTAAAAGGGTCTCTAAATCGTGGGTGACCATCAAGATAGTTATCTCTTTTTTCAGTTTGTGCAAAATATCCATTATCTGCTTTTTTGCCTTGGGATCTATATTTGAGGTGGGCTCGTCGAGTATGAGAAGGTCAGGGTTTGAGGCCAACGCATGGGCGATTTGAGCCCTTTGAAGCTGGCCGCCGGAGAGCTCTCCGAGGCGTAAATCCCTAATAGACCATAAATCAAGTTTTTCAAGAAGTTTTTTGACAAAACTTTCGGTTTCCTGATCAAAGCCGCCCCACCAAGTAAGACGCTGTATGCAGCCTATGCGCACGTGATCGATGAGACGTATTGGAAATTCAAGGTCGATCCTGTGGGCTTGCGGCACATACCCTATCTGGTTAAATTCTGATTGGAGTTTCCCCTTTACAGGCTTTAAAAATCCCATAATTATATTTAAAAGGGTAGTTTTACCTCCACCATTAGGGCCGATGATGATTGAAAATGTTTTTGATTTTAACTTAAGGGAGGCATCTAAAAAAATCGGTTCAGATCCGGGGTAGTGAAAATCTAAATTCTCAATCTGTAGCATGGGTCACCGGTTTACGTTTATTTGCAAGGCTTAGACCTATACGATTGCATGTGTCCCTGTAATTTTCGCTGTAAGGATCGATGTTATAGACCGGAATTTGCAAGCTGCGGGCGATATACTCTGCCGCTTTTCGAGAATGTTGCGGTTGCACCAACACACAATCGATTTTTCGGGTATGAAGTTCTTTGAGCAAATTGTTCAAATCCTGGATATTCGGCTCTTTCCCGCCAACTTCGATAGCGATTTGGGTTACGTCAAATTCTTTTGCAAAATAGGAAAAGGCGGGGTGGGGAGTTAAAAATGTTATGGGTCGTTGGTCTTTGATGTTGGTTTCGATCCAATCTGCCAACACATCGTGCTCGCGTACTAATTCTTCCAGGTAGCCCTCAAAAACATTTTTGAAATAGGGGTATAGCTCGGTAAGTTTTTCTACAATAATTTGGGCCTGGATGGAATCCAATTCCAGTCCGAGCCAAATGTGTCTATCATAAGGGTTAAGGGGGCAATTATGATCGTGAGAATGCCCTTCGACTGCGCAGTCGTGGTGTTTGTCATCAAAAGGGATAAGCATGTTTTTGTAACCCTTTTTTTCGATCTCTGTTAACAAGTTTACGTAGCTGATACTTGTGCCGGCCCCTTTTAATGCTTCCAAGAGCTGGTACTCAAACGCTTCGCCAATTCCGAACCATAACACCGCATCGTTGAGTTTTTTCATGTCTCGCGGTTTGGCCTCGTACATATGCGGATCGAATCCGTTCGGGACGACCGATTCTACCCGAAACCGAGTTCCTACAAGAGACTGCACCATTTGTTTATAGGGGGGTACAGAAACCAGTATTAGAGGCTCGTTCAATGCCTCGTCCTGCAGGTTCGTCCTAAAAAATAGCAACGGGATCATAGCAATTAACGAGATGACTAGGATAACAATAAAAATTTTAGCTAGGGGCCCTTTTTTGACGGACTCCCTGTTTTTTGGTTCTTCTGGCTTCATATTCGAGAATTCTACATTGAATTAGATTTACAATAAAACCAAAATCCACTAGATTAGATAACGATTTATTTTCAGACACGGAAGAGTGTCCGAGTGGCTTAAGGAGCACGCTTGGAAAGCGTGTATACGTTAACCGCGTATCGAGGGTTCGAATCCCTCCTCTTCCGAAATTCATTTACAATAAGATGAGAATCCCTTAAAAGGGGGAAAATCGATCTCATGAAGTGCCCATATTGTAGTTTTTTAGAATCCAAGGTAACAGATTCCAGAACAGCCCCGGAGACGAATGCGATCCGGCGCCGTAGGGAGTGTCTAGGTTGTTTGAAGCGTTTTACAACTTTTGAATCGGTTGATTTGACCGTTCAGGTGCGTAAAAGAGACGGCAGTTACGAGGATTTTGTTTTAGACAAATTAATTCGGGGACTCGATGCTGCCTGTCGTCGCACAAAAGTGAGCCATGAGCAGGTTTTGGCAATAGCTGCCGAGATAGCAGCACAGGTCGCAGAGAGGCAACGCGAGATTGATTCAACCGAAATAGGGGAAATCGTCATGTCGAAGCTGAAAAGTTTAGATACTGTTGCTTACATCCGGTTTGCCTGTGTATATCGCCGTTTTAAAGATATGGATGAGCTGATGAATGTGATCAAAACAGCTCAATTTGCTTCAAAGGAGAGCTAGAATGGGTCTATCGAAAAAAGAAATTGAAGATTACAAGCATATTTTGATCCGGATGAGACAACAAATTACGCGTCAGGTGAAGGAATTTTCGGAGGATGCCAGAGATCTTGAGGGGGTAAAAGGGGCCTCGCAGCACCAGGCTGAAGGGGCTGGCGATTCATCCACTCAAAACGTCCTTTTGGAGGTCGCAAGTAAGGAGGTCGATGTTGTGAAACTCATAGACCGTGCTTTACAAAAAATCGAGGAGGGGAACTACGGTATCTGTGACTTGACCCAAAAACCGATTCCCAAGGCGCGATTGACTGCGATTCCCTACGCCGTGTACACTGTCGAAGCCCAATCCATGATAGAAAATGATAAAAAGAACGTCCGAACAGACAATTTTTAAAGCCTGGCTTTACCCCTTTTTAACTCTAGTGCTTGCCTTAGTTGCGGACATATGTGTTAAGAATCTTGTGCTAGAACATAGGGAGGTCTTACCTTTTTTTGTTGCCTCTTTTTTTGGCAAAATTGATTTGTGGATAGACCTTATTTATAATAAGGGGGCTGCTTGGGGTTCTTTTTCGGAGTATGCCGATACGTTATTCATCCTCCGTTGTATAATTCTGTTGTTTGTGTGCGTCCTTTTTTATCGTTCTACCGATGTTACTCGAAGAGTTGCCTTTGCTCTTGTTATGGCAGGTGCCCTTGGCAATCTTTACGACACAGCAGCTCATGGTAAAGTCATCGACATGGTCCATTTTATTTTTTTCGGGAAAAGTTTCGGGATCTTTAATTTGGCCGATACATCCATTTTTTTCGGATTACTTTTATTGGTTTTTTCTAAGAAATCTGCTGAAATCTAATCCATGCAATTAAACGTTTCTTTATTCGAGGAGATTTGCCTGCTGATCGATCCTTTAGAGATGAAGGATTTTTTAGACCAGATCCCCACCCATTTTTTTGTCGACGCCTCAGCACCTTTAAACGGTCCCGAGCCGAACCGGGTTGAATTCCTTCAAGCCTATAAAGAGTATGTAGAGTCTATTATAAATGGGGAGTACCGTGATCCCAAAGGGCTCTTTCATGCGCGGATGGTCTTAGATCCCGAAAGCATGGAATTTCAACAGGTCAAAGGTGGGAAGTGGATCACGGTTTTTTTACGGCCCCCTATCTATTTGAAACACACCACAGCTGTGGTTGCCGAGGATAAGTCGTGGAAATTGCATGTGTTTGGCAAAGACCGCCTTTTTTTGGGTGTCACGTTTCAGTACCCACGAATTTATGAGGGCAAGGATCGCATAGCAAAAAAAACGATCGGGCTAAAAGAGTTTTCCGCCTTTCGGGTTTTGTCCGGTTGGGCTAAAAAGAACACCTTTCCCTTAAGATACAAGGGTAAGCCTATTGGGATAAGAGTTACCGAAAAAAGCCTAAGTTGGCTTAAAAACACCCTTCAGCTTAAAAACTATTTTGAAACAGGGGGGCTCTCTTGAAAAGCTATTCGGTGAGTTTGGCAGAATCGATGACCGGTGGGCTTGTGAGCGCTAAAATGGTGGAAATCCCCGACGCTTCTGACTATTTTTTCGGGGGTGTGGTTGCCTACAGCGATCGTTCGAAGGTGGAACTTCTATTTGTAAAAGAGGAAAGTTTAGAAAACTATGGGGCCATAAGTTCTGAGGTTGCTATAGAGATGGCCAGAGGGGTTAAAAAAAGATTTCACACAGATTTGGCTTTGTCTGTCACCGGATACGCCGGCCCTAAGGGAAGGGATGTGGGGTTGGTGTATGTGGGAATTATTTTTAAAGATCATGAAGATTGCAAAAAACTACAGATCAGAGGAAAATCTAGGACAGAGATTATCAATGAGACCACCGAGTGGATGATCCGTCAAATAGAATTTTTGAGAAAGGCTCCATGAAAATCCTCAGTACTAAAAATGAAAAGATCAAACATTTGGTCCATCTTAAAGACAAGAGGGACAGAGATCGGCATAAGGAATATATTATAGAGGGATATAGGGAGCTTTGGCATGCCAAAAATGCAAATGTTCCAATAAAGAGAATATTTTTTTGCCCTGAGCTTTTTTTAGGACAAAATGAGGTACCTCTTTTAGAATCTTTTGCCTGTGAAAAGATCGATTGTGCGGTCGAGCCATTCATAAAAATGTCCTACAGAGACCGGCCCGACGGATTGATTGCGATTGCTGACCAGGAAAATAGAGTGCTTGGCGAATTGGAAAAAATTCTTTCGAAAAAAGCCCCCTTTATTGTTGTTGTTGAGTCTATTGAAAAGCCTGGAAATCTTGGTTCTATTTTGCGCTCATGTGATGCAACCGGTGTTGATGCGTTGATCGTATGCGACCCTAAAACCGATATTCACAATCCGAACGTGATCCGTTCGAGCGTGGGTGCTTTTTTTCTTGTCCCTATGTTTCAACTGGGGTCGAGCGAGGCGATCGACCTTTTGAAAAGGCATTCCATAGACTTACTCGCTACGACGCCCCACACGGACCAATTTTATGACGAGGTGGATTTGAAGAAAGGGGTTGCGGTGATTCTAGGTACGGAGCAATTGGGCCTTTCGGATCTTTTTATGGATGAAGCTACGATCAAAGTGAAAATGCCGATGCTGGGGAAAATGGATTCATTGAATGTTTCTAATGCCGCAAGCGTAATGATGTATGAAGTGGTAAGGCAAAGGCGTCATGCAGATCGTTTATGAGGATAACCACTACGTTGCGGTCATAAAACCTTGTGGAACCTCCACTGAGCCCCATTTCGAAGAGGAGGTGAAAGCTTTTATCAAAACCCGTGATGAAAAACCGGGGAATGTTTTTTTAAAGGCTACACACAGGCTCGACAGGCCGGCCTCTGGAATTGTCCTTTTTGCTAAAACGGAAAAAGGTTTGGCGCGCATGCACAAGTTGATGCGTGAACGCAAAGTGAAAAAAACCTACTATGCTCTGGTCGAGGGGATTGTAAAGCCCTCAAAAGGGACCTGGCATGATAAAATTTCAAAAGGGGACCGAAAAGCCTATCTAGATCATGACGGTAAAGAGGCGCTGCTCCACTATGATACGATCAAAACAGATCGAGGGCACACTTTGTTAAGATGCGATCTTGTAACAGGGCGCTACCATCAGATACGGATCCAATCTGCTTCAAGGGGGCATTGGATTTCAGGTGATGATCTCTATAAAAAGAATCTTTCGACAGTGCAAATTGCCCTATTTCACTCTGAAATGGAATTTATTCATCCCATAAAGGGAACTTTGTGCATAATTACAGTCGATGCGACTGCTCCTTTAGAAAACTTTCAAGTTTAGGTTTGGCTGTTTCTTTTTTTTTTCGGAGCCGTGGGATAATCCCTTGCACATTTTTTCTTTTCTAAGAATGGACATAAATATGATTTCTGAAATGATCCGACGTTCCGTTGAAGAAGCAATGCAGATTCAAGGCTATTTGAACAACCCCATAAGCTTAAAGTTTATCCAAACAGTATCTGAATGGATCTATCGGGCGTATGAAGGAAAAAATAAAATATTGATCGCCGGTAACGGGGGCAGCCTTTGCGATGCCGACCACTTTGCCGAGGAGTTGACCGGTTTTTTTCGCCAAAGATCTAGACCGGCTATTGCGGCGGTAAGTTTATCGCAACCGGCACATATGAGCTGTGTGGCAAATGATCTCGGATTTGATTTTGTCTTTTCAAGGGCTGTCGAGGCTCTTGGAAGAGAGGCGGATATTCTTGTGGTTTTGACAACAAGCGGGAATTCCAATAACCTCATCCAGGCTGTCGATTCGGCAAGAAAGATGGGTTTGAAAACGGTTGGTTTTTTGGGAAAAGAAGGGGGAAGGCTAAGGGGAAAATGTGATTTAGAGTGGATTGTGCCCGGTTTTGGATTTTCTGATAGAATTCAAGAGGCGCATATGAGTGCGATTCATATTATAATCGAAGCTGTTGAAACGATGATTTGCTCCCCATGTACAAGCGCCACGTCTCCTTGATTTTTGAAACCCTATTGAATGCTCACGAGAAACGGGGGAAAAACAGATTTTTTTTGGTTCCCTTCAGCCGTGTATTTAAAGTCTGGCTGGAGATTCGTCATTTTTTTTACAAAAAAGGTTTCCTTAGGTCACATAAAGCAGAGCTTCCGGTTATTTGTGTGGGGAGTATTTTTGTCGGTGGATCTGGAAAAACCCCTTTCGTAAGACTTCTCATGGAACATTTACCTACGAGTGCCTACGTACTGACTCGTGGTTACAAAACCATCGATGAACCTCTTTTTTTTCAAAATTGCGTGGTCGAAAAGGATCGAGTGAAGGGTGCAAAATACTGCCTGGAAAAGGGCGCCAAGATTATCGTATTGGACGACGGATTGCAGCACCTTCGATTAAAAAAGGATCTAAAAATTGCGGTACTGAGTAAAGAACAGTTGGAGAAAGGGTGGGATCTTTTACCTGCCGGTTCTCTTAGAGATTTGCCTCATGTTTTGGAGGATGTGGAATACATTGTTCTTCATGAGATGGATACCATAGACGATTATAATCGGGCAAAAACCTGGCTCAATAGGTATAAAAAACCCGTTTTTATTGGCTCTACGACCGAGTTTGCAGGTTTTTATTCTATTGATGGAATGCCCGTCGCCAAGGTGCAAAAGGCGATTTTGTTGTCCGGAATTTCCCGTCCCCACCGATTTCGGGCCATGGTTGAAAAAAAGGGGGTTCTTGTACTAGAGCATCATCTTCTGGAGGACCATGGAAAGCTATCTTTTGAGGAATTGGAGCGTCTTTTGTATCGCGCCGAATCCCTTGGGGCATCTTTGATCATGACCGAAAAAGATGCAGTCAAGTATCCCTATTTTACGGAGGCGATTCAGGCGAAAGTCCGGACTAGAATTGTTTTTGATGAAGAGAATTTTAACGATTTGATAGGGAGAATTCATGAAGCCATGGATTAAAGTTGTTTTAGCCCTTTTTCTGGGATCCATTTTTGGTTTGGTTACCAAGCAGAGCTTCCCCTTGTTAGACAAAGTCGGACAGGTTTTTATAGATTTGTTGAAAATGAGTGTGGGATTGATTGTGCTTTCCTCTATCATCACAGGGATCTGCCACATTTCTTGCCCCAATAAACTCAAAAGGATCGGAATCCGATCTTTTCTTTTTTTTCTTCTATCGACGATGATAGCAATTTTCCATGCGATTGTGATTTCTTATTGGATCCGCCCTGGTTCAGGTTTGGAGATGATCCCTTTAAACAATTCTTTGACAAAGTCCATGTCCATGACGGACCACATTTTTGCCCTTTTCCCTTCGAATCCATTCGCAGCGCTAGCACAGGGAAACATTTTGCAGGTGATTGTTTTTGCGACATTTTTCGCCTTTGCTCTTTTAAAAGCGAAAGAAAAAGGGGAGCCGGTATTAAAATTTTTCGAATCTTTGTTAGATGTAATGATCCGCTTGACCCAGATCGTCATGCGGTTCGCTCCGATTGGGGTGTTTGCCCTGATGGCTTCCTCGATCGGGGATATGGGTCTCGGTCTTTTAAAAAAATTATTCCTGTACCTTTGTTGCAATTATCTAGCTCTGGCAGTGCAGCTTTTTTTAGTCTATTCTTTTTGCCTCTATTTTTTAGCCAAAATACCCCTGAGCCAATTCTATAAAGGGATGAAGGATGCTATTGTGTACGCATTCTCTACTTGCAGCAGTTCGGCTACTTTGCCCATATCCATGGACTGCGTAGTGAAAAATCTTCAGGTCCCTAAAGAGATTTCCGGGTTTGTTTTGTCTATAGGATCTACAATCAATATGAATGGAGCTGCAATAGGTCAAATCTGTTGTACTCTATTTATTGCGCAGGCTTATGGAGTTGAATTGGATTTTTCTTCTTTGGTTCTTTTGGTTGTTTCGACTTTTTTATCAGCTGTAGGGGCAGCCGGTATACCGGGAGCTTCCATTATGATGATGTCAATCATCCTAAATGCTCTGGGGCTCCCTTTGGAGGGGATTTTGCTTGTTGCGGGGGTAGACCGTTTAAGGGAGATGTTTTCAACCGTGGTGAATGTTTTGGGTGACGCGGTAGCAGCGGTTTATGTTGCCCGAAAAGAACAGGAAGCTATCGAATACGCAAAAGAGTTAGCGCTCTCATGAAAGGAAAATGTATAATGTTTCAAGATCTACTAAACAAGCAAAAAGAGTACATCCAGTTCTTTTTTGAGGCGATAAATCCCCAAGCGGCCCAAGGATTGCTCAAGAAACTTCAATGTTTGAAAGGGAATCTTATATTTACCGGGGTTGGGAAATCGGGACAAATTGCAAAAAAACTAGCTTCTACTTTTATTTCAACAGGAACCAAAGCGTTTTATTTACATCCTGTTGAGGCGCTTCATGGGGATCTCGGTATAATTTCTCACGAAGATATCGTGGTTTTTTTATCGAAAAGCGGAAGTAGTAAAGAGCTCGTAGACCTGGCCAAAATTTTGTACACCCGTTCCGTCTATCAAGTTTTATGGGTTTGTAAAGAGGATTCATTGTTACAAAAATTCATGAACCTTACTTGCCATTTACCCCTAAAGCGTGAACTTTGCCCCTACAACCTGTCCCCAACGACTTCACCGCTCTTGCAGATGTGTTTTGGGGATACCCTTGCAATCGCTTTGATGCACCAAAAGGAGTTTTCCATAGACCAGTATGCAGAAAATCACCCTTCCGGGTTTATTGGCACCAGAAGTCGCAAAGTGAAAGATGTTATGTTGCAAGGGGAGAGGTTACCTATTGTCCGTACAGATAGAGAACTTAGGGATGTTTTAGTCGAGATGTCTCAAAAGAGGTTAGGGTGTGTATTGGTCGTCGACGAAAAAGATCTTTTGGCTGGTATTTTTACATCAGGAGATTTGAATCGCGCTTTGGTAACAAAAGCCGACTCTCTTCTAAAAACCCCGATTTGTGAGTTGATGACCACCGAGTTTTTTTCAATAGACGTAGAGGAGCGTGTAGATACTGCCTTGAATTTGATGCAGAACCCTGATAAAAGGGTACAAATGCTCCCTGTCTTAGACGGCAAAAGTTTGGTGGGTTTGATTCACCTGCATGACGTCGTGGAAGATACCTTTCAAAAAAGCAGAAGGGAGGAAAATTGCGTCCTTTAGAAAAATAGGTAGGACATATGGGGTATTTTGATCCAAAAAGCCTGATTTTGACGATTTTTTTGGTAGGCTACATCGTCATTATTTATGAGATCTATACCCGAATCAACAAGGCGGCAACGGCAATTTGCATCGCGTCCATTACCTGGCTGCTGTTATTTGCATATGGCTTTCGACCGGACGTAAATGCGCAACTAGTAGACTATCTTGCAGAGATTTCTGAGATTATTTTCTTTTTGCTCGGAGCCATGACACTTGTTGAAGTGATGGACGCGCACAGAGCTTTTGATCCCATCGGAAAATACTTAAAAACCCGATCCAAACCTCTTCTTCTAATTATCTCTTCGTTTGTAACTTTTTTTTTATCGGCAGTGCTCGATAACTTGACGACGATGATTCTCATGATTTCGATTTTGAGAAAGTTAATCCCTGAAAAAAAAGAGAGGGTAATTCCCCTTTGCTTAGCTGTGATCGCTGCAAATGCCGGGGGTGCATGGACCCCCATAGGGGACGTAACGACCACGATGCTTTGGATAAACGGAAAAATTACGACAAGCGCTGTGATTGCTACAGTTTTTTTCCCAAGCATCGTTGCTCTCATCATCCCACTTGGAATTTACTTGATATTTGAAAGGGGAGCTTACCCACAAATAGCCCTTCAAAATCGGGAAAAAGAGCCCAAGTCCCTTCTAATTTTGGTGGTGGGGATACTCGCATTTATCACAGTTCCTGTACTCAAAGCTTTAACGGGTTTGCCCCCTTTTATGGGAATTTTGCTGGGTTTGGGTATTGTATGGTTTTTGACCGATATTTTCCACTCTCCCTATAAGGAGCGGGAGCATTTAAGGATCACCTATGCGCTGACCCAAATCGATGCTTCAAGCATTTTGTTTTTTTTAGGGATACTTTTAAGTGTAGATGCTTTGAATGCTGCCGGAATTTTAAAACAGCTCTCTGTTTTCTTATCCCAAAATTTAGGGGGATACACGCAGATTGCCTCCGCAATCGGAATTGTTTCTGCCCTCATAGACAACGTCCCTATTGTTGCGGCGTCGATGGGGATGTACAATGTGCCGATAGATCACCCTTTTTGGCTTCTGACAGCATTTACTGCAGGAACGGGAGGCAGCATTTTCCTCATAGGATCAGCTGCCGGAGTTGCATTGATGGGAATAGAAAAAATCGATTTCCTAGAGTATCTGAAGAGAGCGTCTCTCCCCGCTTTTTTGGGATATGTTGGGGGGATTGTTTGCTACCTTCTTTTGACTTAGGTTTCTCAAGGCCTGCCCTACAAGATCGTAGTCTAAAGAGTCGGTGATTTGTACTTCGACAAAATCCCCTATACCCACATGCTCAAAACCCCCATTAATGATCACACAGCCGTCGATTTCTGGGCATTGGCCATAGAATCGTCCAACAAAAAGGTGGTCGACCTCAGGATGAACCCCGTCCACTAGGACTGTGAGAGTTTTTCCAACATAGGTTTTGAATCGTTTTCTTGTCGCTTTTTGTTGCACTTGCATCAATCGATCCCAGCGTGATTGTTTGGTTGCTTCGTCCATGTGCCCCTCGAGCTGGTGCGAGTAGGAGAGCTCTTCACGAGAGTAGGAAAAAACACCCACATTATCCAGCTTGGTCTTTTCTACAAAATCGACTAGCTCTTGAAATTCACTCTCTGTCTCGGAGGGAAAGCCTACCATTAAAGAGGTGCGGATGACTATGTGGGGAATTTTTTCTCGAAGTTTGTGTATGGTGGTAAGGATATCCTCTTTAGAGGTTTTTCTAAACATGAGCTTGAGTAGACGGTCGTTGATATGTTGAATGGGCATATCAAGGTAGGGGAGCACCCTAGCATCGTTTTGGATAATCTCGATGAGCTCATCGTCAATTTCATCGGGATATAGGTAAAGAAGTCTTATCCAGAATTGCCCCTGTTTTTGAAGCAGGTGTTTCAGTAGGGAGTGGAGCGCCTGGTTTTCGCGTCTGTCCTTACCAAAATCCCCAAGGTCCTGGGCAATCAAGATAATCTCTTTTACCCCCTGATGCAGGAGGGCATGAAATTCTTTATCAATCTGCTCTAGGGACTTTGAGCGAAGGGGGCCTTTGATCTTTGGGATGATGCAGAAAGCACAGTTTTTTCGACACCCCTCTGCAATTTTCAGATACGCGTAGTGTTTTGGGGTAGAGGTAAGTCTCGGTACCTCACCGTTTTGTAAAAAACTTTTTGCTGTAGAAACGATCTCCCCTTTTTCAAAAGAGCGAACTGCGGTAAGAATCTGGTCGATATCTGCCGAACCAAGGAAATAGTGAATTTCGGGAAAAAGCTCAGCCAACTTGTTTTTTTGGATACTTACCATGCACCCAGCAACAATAATTTTAGCACCGGGCTTCATGACTTTGAGTGTTCGGCTAACCGTATCAACCGCCTCTTGTCGGGCCGCTTCTAAAAAGCCACAGGTATTGATGATGTGAAAATCGGCCAAGTCCGGATTAGCGGAGACTTCATACCCGTTTTTTAAAAGCAGAGCTAGCATCACCTCAGTATCTACAAGGTTTCTGGAGCAGCCTAAGCTGGTGAAAGAAAGGGTATTTCCCATATGGAGTTCGTCTCATCTGTTTTACTGGATAGATTTTAAAAGGGGAGGCAAATTTTTGTACACCCAAACCGGTAAAAAGTTTCAGGGAAATTTTGTGGTAAGAGTCTTTTTAGAAATGATTGAAAATAAAAATTACCTAAGCTTATGTTTAAAGATATTGTTTATGTTTGTTAAAAAAAATTAAAGGTATGCATGTCAGTACTCCCAACACCATCCCCCTGTGCCCTAACCCAAACTACTAATTCTGATGTCATTATCCCGCTGGAGGAGATGTATGACGACAGTATTGAGGGTCTTCAAAATAAGTGTGACAAATATGTTTCCAATTTAAGAAATACTGTTACTTCTTTAGGGGAAATTTTCAAGGATCAAACTATACAACCCCAACAAATCAAAGACCTTTTAAGGTTTCCCATTTGTAATTTGGAAAACGGAAGAAGGAAGTTGGAGTGGGTCCAAACAAAAGTGCGTGGGATATATGGGGATGATATCAGAAAAGAAGAGCGTTATTTTTTAAATACCTACTTTAAAATTAATGATCTCAAAAGCTGGGGCTACAGATTCGTTGACTATGCCTCAGCGTCTGTTGCATTGGCGATGATTTTTATTGAGGCGACTAAGTCCCAAGAGAAGGAGCAGGAATCCTCAAGATTAACAAGCCACTGGGCTGTGACGGGCGGATTTGTCGTTTTATCGAAAGCGCTAAGCGCGGTAACCGATTACCGTAACAAAAAAATTAATGAAAAAGCTTTAAAAAAAGGCCGATTGCTAGACCTTAAGTACAGGTGCGACAAAATCTATGAGGCGACTGCTATAATTGATTTCTTAAAGGCAATCACCCTGTCAGTGGAAGAAATTGATCCAGTTGCTCTTAGGTGCCAATTAAAAAAATCTGTTAGGGCATTAAAGGATGAGGGAATGGGAATAGTTCCAAGGAGCATCGCTAAAGGGGTTAAAAAAAGGTTAAACGATCTCCTAGAGAAAAAAATTTTTCATGAAGCAGGTTCCGTTGGTCTTCTCCATTTTCAGATAGAAAAAAGGGCTTTGAAAAAGACATTCGATGCTTGGAATCGAAGCAGATTTTCCATAGATAGCGAAGCCTCTGTAGATGGAGACTGGTCATCTTGCCAAGTGATCCCTCTTGAGGAAGCGGCAGGAGTAGGATTACACAGTAATCTATCTAATGAACCTCAAGAGCAAATAGACGCTACTGTGGTAGAAGTGGGAATAGTTCCAGATGCAATGGGGATAGTTGCAGATGCAATTAGAGCAGGCGAAAATCCAGAGCAGCAGCAGGTTGCACCGCATGAGAATCAAAATTTTAGCCTCACAGCGCAATTGCAGTATGGAACGGGATACAGCACGCATTCCAGTTTTAGTTCAGTAGCTCCAAGAAGCGTGGGGTTCAACACACCCAGAGGGCAAGCTTCCAATATGATTGCTGCTCCAAACCTGTTGCAACTTGCACAGAGTAACGAAAATTTTAACTTGTGTTAAAAAAATTTAAAAAAGCTTTAGAAATAACAGGCTCGAAGAGTTGTGTGGAAGTGTATTAAAGGGGTATAAAGCACACGAATTCAACGAGAAAAAACAAAAAAAGAAAAAAGAAAAAAAGAAAAAACACGACACAACTTGTTATTTTTCAATAGGTTAAGGTTAGCTAAGAAAAAAAGAAAAAACAATTCGTTGCGTAATAATCTTGCCTGGTGCTATTGTTTTGAACATCTTCAACGAACACGGTGAGTGTAAGACGAAGAATAGCAGCGAGATAGCTGCAAAGTTCTGTGACAGTAATAATGAAGTGACGAGCGGCGAGAATGTTGTGTAGAGCTTACTAAGAGTAAGTGTAACAACTTCTCGAGTATGCTCTAGTCAAAACTTTTTTAAAATTATTTTCTGAGAATTTGATCTTGGTTCAGATTGAATGCTGACGGCGTGGATGAGGCATGCAAGTTGTACGAAGTGAGGGCTTGTCCTCACTTAGTAGCGGAAGGGTTAGTAATACA
>Ga0194130_10000241_pt1 | contig 109719 bp, 108 predicted proteins | sample TA2KigsurfametaG_FD_160084 | JGI IMG/M metagenome (GOLD analysis project Ga0194130, IMG submission 160084) | Freshwater microbial communities from Lake Tanganyika, Tanzania - TA2015050 Kigoma 12 surface | ecosystem: Environmental > Aquatic > Freshwater > Lake | place: Tanzania: Lake... | reverse complement strand
AGTAGGGTGTAACGACTTGTAACGGGGTTATGTTCGCTGGTCTCTTTGGGTTCCTCTTCGCTGCCCTCTCCTTTGTTCAGGTGCCGCAGTGGGATAACGACTGGACGAAGTGCTCCGTTGCCGTTCCCGATACCGCCTGTCATTGGTATGTGGTGAACCCCGACAACACCTTCGGTAAGGGGTTCAGTTGGATCACTGCTCCTGAATTTGATATCGCCACCCTGAGGGATATCGGCATTCAGCACGATGTCACCGTGGCACAAGGGCATCAGACCACGGTGGAACTGATGGATGCAACTTCAGGACTGAAGTATGGAGACGACTATTGATCGCAACTTCACGACTGATCATGTTGGCAGTGGTCAGACCCTGAACACCTGCTGCAGATGAACGATCGGGTTGTCGTTGTCCTGACCACGAACAAACCATCGCTCTGTGCTTCCACTCCTCAGCAGGGCACGGAAATCATCGGCATCAATCAGGATCCCCGTCTCCACCGCCAGGTTCACCATCTCCTCTGGGGTGGTTGCGTCGTAAAACTCCTGCTCAATCTCTGGGTCACCGTCTACCTGGTGGCAGAGGTGATCCAGGGCATCCAGAAGTGGTTGCGAGTATGTGCCCACGCTGCTGGAGCGGGTAGATGCCAACGCTACGCAAGCACCCTCAAACAGGGCACACAACTTTACCAAGACAGCATTAGACGCTAAGATCAGAGTGCCGAAACCCACAGAGGTTCAATCCAATGCACAAGACCAGCAGCAACGGCACTCAGGCATCCAGTGCCATCAAGTTCGCCCTGCGACCCACTGCCGAGACCCTGGCGGATCTGTCTCGCCCCATTGACCCTCGGCACCTCAAGACCAGGAAGCAGGGCACAACGACACTGACCTACTGCCCCTGGAACACCATTGCCCGCCACCTTCACCACCGTGCTCCTGGTTGGTGTTGGGAGGTCCAGTCAGTTCAGGAGGCCGGGGGCGCTGTGGTGGTTACTGGGCGTCTGACCATTCCCACCGCTGATGGAGACCTGCTCCACTACTCGGCAGTGGCATCGGAACCGCTGGAGTCCAAGTCACAGGTACCTGCTGCTGAGGTTGCTGCGTCCTCGAGCCCCAGGAGGGCAGCGGCACTGGCGGGTCTTGGTCTGGAGTCGTGGGGGCAATAAAAAAAGCAGGGTGCGACCCCTGCCCTGGATCCCTTGGAGCATTAACCCCCTCTCACCGTAGCGATGAGCAAGAAAGAAAGAAAGAGAAAATCAACCATTAGTCAAAAAGAAATCTGTAAATCCACAATCCATTTCTCGAAAGATGAAGACATATAGTTGATGCCGTTCAATCAAGGAACTGGCGCAAGAATAAAGACAGGGAGAGGATCGATGCTTCTATCTCTGATCTACAAATCACACCCGCTTGACCAACTGGATGAGCACAAGATAGTGCTTGCTGTGATCAAGCACTTCTCAGAGCACTATCCCGAATCCTTTAGCATCCCCTCAATGTCAAAGGATATTGGGATATCGCTGATCCACGTCGAGGCGGCGTTTGACGATTACAAGGGCAAGTCGGCAAACCAGGCATTGCTGGAATACCGCCTAAATCGCCTATGCGACCATATGACGAAAGACCCGAGTCAAGAAATCCATATTCAGATACGCGATTGTGGTCTCGCTTCGTTCACCAAGACCAATATTCCCTTCGTTGAGCAGTTCGGCATTGACCTGGTGGAGTTCCACAAGCAGTGCTTCATTGCTGCCGCTGGCGGGATTTGTTGGCAACCTGATTCCAGCGCATCTCCAGACCCTCGCTGTCGGGTCGCCATCCGACATTGGCGGAGATCAGCACGAAATGCCGCACGACCTGACGCCACTGCGGTTGGCGTGCCTTGGGATCCTGCGCCCATACCTTGAGACGGCGGGTGATCCGCATCCAATCCTCGGGTGAGAAGGGCGGGTTCGCATTGAGTTCGTCGCGGGTGACCTTGGTTTTCTTGATGGTCGGCACCCCTGCCACCAATCCCTTGGGGACCAGATAGGAGCGGTACCACTCGCCGATCAAGGTGATCTCGCGGTTCACCGTGCTGTCTTTGGGCGGGGTCTTGCTGCGGTTGGCACCCTCACGGGAACTCAGCAAGCGCCACCCCTGCTCCTTGCGCCAAAAGCGGTACTCACTCCACCCATCGGCAGGAATATCGGCAAGGCGCTTCCACCCCTTCCAGGCGGCGTACTGACGGACATACAAATCGAAGGTCGAACGCTTCCCCTTGAAAAGCGTGCGCCCGATCTCCCCTGCCTTGAAGCGTTTTTCCTGCAGGTCGATCCAACGGTTGATCTCTCGCTGCAGATCGGCAGGTTCGGCAACCACCCCCTCTTTGACCTGATGGGCGACCTCTGCCCACAGATCGAACGCCCTGACCTTCGCTTGCTCCTTGTCTTGTGTCTTGAGGGAGCGCCACAGGTAGCGGCGGTTACCCGTGTAGATGCGGCAACTCCAGTTTGGAGACCGTCCATCGGCGTAGAGGAACAGCAGCAGACGCCCTGGGATCAGTTCCTCCAGGTCGCTGTAGGTGGTGCCCAGACCCGCTCCTGTTTTGCCTGCCATGGGTGGAGGAGTTCAGAACATGCTTCCCAACAAGCGACCAGCGAGTGGCGCAAGGACAGCGGTTCATAACTTAGAACCCATACTTCATAACATGCCTCTGGCGGGCAGGCAACAAAAAAGGGAGGGCAAATGCCCTCCCTGACTGGGTTCTTGAGAATTGACTCGGACCAGAAATCTCAGTTGAGATCAGTAATCGAAGTCGCCGCCCATGCCACCACCGCCACCGGCGGGAGCAGCCTCCTTCTTCTCGGGCAGGTCGGCCACGATGCACTCGGTGGTGAGCACCATGCCGGCAATCGAGGCGGCGTTCTGCAGGCCGGAGCGGGTCACCTTGGCGGGATCGACGATGCCGGCGGCCAACATGTCGACGTACTCGCCGGTGGCGGCGTTGTAGCCCTCGTTGAAGGGCTTGTTGCGCACGTGCTCGGCGACGACGGCGCCGTTGACACCGGCGTTCTCAGCGATCCGCTTGAGCGGGGCGGTGAGGGACGAGGCCACGATGGTGGCGCCGATCAGCTCCTCGCCGGAGAGATTGGCGGCCGCCCACTCCTCGAGGGCCGGGGCCAGGTGGGCCAGGGTGGTGCCACCGCCGGGGACGATGCCTTCTTCAACGGCCGCCTTGGTGGCGTTGATGGCGTCTTCCAGGCGCAGCTTCTTGTCCTTCATCTCGGTCTCGGTGGCAGCGCCCACCTTGACCACGGCCACACCGCCGCTCAGCTTGGCCAGACGCTCCTGCAGCTTCTCCTTGTCGTAGGAGGAGTCGGTCTCGTCCATCTGCTTGCGGATCTGCTCGCAGCGGGCCTTGACCGCCGCCTCGTTGCCTTCGGCGACGATGGTGGTGGTGTCCTTGTTGATGGTGATGCGGCGGGCAGTGCCCAGCATCTCCAGCTTGGTGTTCTCCAGCTTGAGGCCGGCGTCCTCGGTGATCAGCTGACCGTTGGTGAGAACGGCGATGTCCTCGAGCATGGCCTTGCGGCGGTCACCGAAGCCGGGAGCCTTGACGGCGGCGACGTTCAGGACGCCGCGCAGACGGTTCACCACCAGGGTGGCGAGGGCTTCCTTCTCGATGTCCTCGGCGATGATCAGCAGGGGCTTGCCGGTGCGGGCGATCTGCTCGAGCACGGGCACCAGATCCTGCACCAGGCCGATCTTCTTGTCGGTCAGCAGGATGTAGGGCTCGTCGAGCACCGCTTCCATCCGCTCGGTGTCGGTGGCGAAGTAGGGCGAGATGTAGCCCTTGTCGAAGCGCATGCCTTCGGTGACCTCCAGTTCGGTGGTCATTGACTTGCCTTCCTCGAGGGAGATGACACCCTCCTTGCCCACCTTGTCCATGGCGTCCGCGATCATGCGGCCCACCTCTTCGTCGTTGCCGGCGGAGATGGTGCCCACCTGGGCAATGGCGTTGGAGTCGGAGATCGGCTTGGCGTGCTCCTCGATATTGCCGACGAGGAACTCGGTGGCCTTGTCGATGCCCTTCTTGAGGGTGATGGCGTTGGCGCCGGCGGCCACGTTGCGCAGCCCCGCCTTGACCATGGCGTGGGCCAGGACAGTGGCGGTGGTGGTGCCGTCACCGGCGGCGTCGTTGGTTTTGCTGGCGGCCTGACGGATCAGGGCCACACCGGTGTTCTCGATGTGATCCTCCAGCTCGATCTCCTTGGCGATCGTCACGCCGTCGTTGATGATCTGGGGAGCGCCGAATTTCTTCTCCAGCACCACGTTGCGGCCCTTGGGACCCAGGGTGACGGCAACGGCTTCGGCAAGGATGTCGATGCCCCGTTCGAGCGCCCGGCGGGCTTGCTCGTTATAGATGATGCGTTTGGCCATGGAAGGCAGGGAATGACGGAGTTGGTGTTCGATGCAGACGGGTGAAGAACCGCCGGCTCAGTTGACGACGGCCAGGATGTCCTTCTCGGACAGGAGGACGTACTCGTCGGTGCCGAGCTTGATGTCGGTGCCTGCGTACTTGCTGTAGAGGACCTTGTCGCCCACGCCCACTTCGGGGGCCTGGCGGGAGCCGTCGTCGTTGCGCTTGCCGGGACCGATCTGGACCACTTCACCCACCTGGGGCTTTTCCTTGGCGGTGTCGGGCAGGAGGATGCCACCGGCGGTTTTCTCCTCCGATTCGGACACCTTGATGAAGACGCGATCTCCGAGGGGTTTGACCGTGGAGACGCTGAGAGAAACGGCAGCCATGAATTGACGCGATGGATGGACGCGAAGGCAGCGACGGATGACGACCGGGGCCGGCGCGTCGCTGTGATGGGGCGAGTTGGCACTCGCGCCTTTCGACCGCCAACTTAGGTGGCGCCTGGGCTGCGGCGCCATCCCAGGGCTGTGCGGGTGACCGAACCCCAGGCGGCCAGGTCCCCTGCAGTGGTAAGGTTGCGCGGCTTCAGACGGGTGGTCGGATCCCGCTGGGCAAACCACGTTCCCTCCTTTCCTATGGCTGCTGCCGCTCCCGCCGTCCCTGGTACCAAAGGCACCGTGCGCCAGGTGATCGGCCCCGTCCTCGACGTGGAATTCCCTGCGGGCAAGCTGCCCAAGATCTTCAACGCCCTTCGGATCGAAGGCAAGAATTCGGCCGGCCAGCAGGTGGCCCTCACCGCCGAGGTGCAGCAGCTGCTGGGCGACCACCGTGTCCGCGCCGTGGCCATGAGCAGCACCGATGGCCTGGTGCGCGGCATGAGCGCCCTCGACACCGGCGCCCCCATCTCCGTGCCCGTGGGTGAGGCCACCCTGGGCCGCATCTTCAACGTGCTGGGCGAGCCCGTCGACGAGCAGGGCCCCGTCAGCAGCACCGTCACCGCCCCGATCCACCGCCAGGCTCCCAAGCTCACCGAGCTTGAGACCAAGCCCCGCGTCTTCGAGACCGGCATCAAGGTGATCGACCTGCTGGCCCCTTACCGCCAGGGCGGCAAGGTCGGCCTGTTCGGTGGCGCCGGCGTCGGCAAGACCGTGCTGATCCAGGAGCTGATCAACAACATCGCCAAGGAGCACGGTGGCGTCTCCGTGTTCGGTGGCGTGGGCGAGCGCACCCGCGAGGGCAACGACCTCTACGAGGAGTTCAAGGAGTCGGGCGTGATCAACGCCGACGACCTCTCCAAGTCGAAGGTGGCCCTCTGCTACGGCCAGATGAACGAGCCCCCGGGCGCCCGCATGCGCGTCGGCCTGTCGGCGCTCACCATGGCCGAGCACTTCCGTGACGTGAACAAGCAGGACGTGCTGCTGTTCATCGACAACATCTTCCGTTTCGTGCAGGCCGGCTCCGAAGTGAGCGCCCTGCTGGGCCGCATGCCGTCGGCCGTGGGCTACCAGCCCACCCTCGGCACCGACGTGGGAGAGCTGCAGGAGCGCATCACCTCCACCCTGGAGGGTTCGATCACCTCCATCCAGGCCGTCTACGTCCCCGCCGACGACCTCACCGACCCGGCGCCCGCCACCACCTTCGCCCACCTCGACGCCACCACCGTGCTGAGCCGCGGCCTGGCCTCCAAGGGCATCTACCCGGCGGTGGATCCCCTCGATTCCACCAGCACCATGCTCCAGCCCGCCGTTGTGGGCGACGAGCACTACCGCACCGCCCGGGCCGTGCAGTCCACCCTGCAGCGCTACAAGGAACTGCAGGACATCATCGCGATCCTGGGTCTCGATGAACTCTCTGAAGACGACCGCCGCACCGTCGACCGGGCCCGCAAGATCGAGAAGTTCCTCTCCCAGCCGTTCTTCGTGGCCGAGATCTTCACTGGCCAGTCCGGTGAGTACGTGAAGCTCGAGGACACCATCAAGGGCTTCAACATGATCCTGGCCGGCGAGCTCGACGACCTGCCGGAAGCCGCCTTCTACCTGGTGGGCAACATCGACCAGGTGAAGGCCAAGGCCGCCAAGATCCTCGCCGACGCCAAGTCCTGATCCGGGAAACCCCATGACCCTCACCCTGCGCGTCCTCGCCCCCGATCAGAGCGTCTTCGACGGCACCGCCGACGAAGTGATCCTGCCCGGCACCACCGGCCAGCTCGGCATCCTCACCGGCCACGTCTCCATGCTCACCGCCCTCGACAGCGGCGTGCTGCGGGTGCGGGAAGGCGCCAACTGGCAGTCGATCGCCCTGATGGGGGGCTTCGCTGAGGTGGTGGCCAATGAGGTCACCGTGCTCGTCAACGGTGCCGAGCTGGGCAGCAGCATCAATGCCGCCACCGCCGAGAGCGAGTTCGAAGCGGCCCAGCAGGCCGCGGCGGCGCTGGAAGGCTCTGACCCCAGCCCCGAGAAGGTGAAGGCCCAGCAGGCCCTGGCCCGCGCCCGCGCCCGTCTCCAGGCCAGCAAGGTCGCCTGATCGCGCCCTTGCGGAGCGGGACGCCGCGGCCATGGGCAAGGGTCGGGAACTGGGTCAGCAGCTGCGGGAGTGGATCGCCACCGGTTCCGTCACCCTGGACAACCCCCAGGCCCTCGCCAACCGCCTGATCGACGCCCTCGGGGCGGAGGAAACCCTGCGCGGTCCCGTCCGGGACCTGGCCACCCAGCCCCTGCTGCAGCGGGTGCTGCAGCTGCAGGGTGGGCCCCAGCGCAGCGCCATCGCTGCCCTCAGCAGCCATCTCGCCGGGATCTATGCCCCGGCTGTGCTGGCCGAACTGCTCGACCTGCTCGAGGCCAGCTCGGGTGTGGCCTCCTCCAGGCCGGGCTCCGATTCGCTGGCTTCCGGCTCCCCTGTCGCTGCCCCGACCACACCGCTGGGCTTGCTGGAGATCCTGCGGCCCCTGGGCCCGGGCCTGGCCTTGGCCGCCGCCTCGGCCCCGGTGCTGTTCTGGGCCGGCGGGGAGCTGGAGACGTGGTTCTTCGATCCCTGGGGCTGGAGCAGCGGCCTCGTGCTGGTGGTGGCCCTGGCCCTGCTCCAGGCCCTGGCCCTCGGCCCCCTGAAGCCCCTGCGTCGCCGCTGGCCCCTGAGCCTCGAAGCCAGCGGTGATCCCCGCCGCGCCTGGTGCTGGATCACCGCCCCCTGGATCCATGCCGCCAACGGCGAGGCCCTGCTCAACCTGGGGATCCTGGTGATCGTGCTGGGCGCCTCGCCGCTGCCCCTCTCCTCCCTGCTGCTGCGCTACGCGCTCGTCGCCCTGGCCACCACGGCGCCGGCGGTGCTGGTGGCCCGCCGGGCCCGGGTGCTGCGGCAGTGGGACGGCGCCTCCGGGCCCATCGCCGGCCTGATCGCCCTGGCCTGCACCCTTAGCCTCCTGCACTGGAAGGTCCACCCCTTCCCGGTTGGTGAGGTCGACTTCCCGGCCTGGGTGCTGCTGGTGGTTTACGGGGCACTGCAGCTGGGCTGGCAGCTGCCCCGCCGCGATCCCCAGGACACCAGCACCCCCATGGCCCGGCTCCTCAGCAGCCCCTGGTGCTGGGGCACCGTGGCCGGCGTCGCCTGGGCCCTGGTGACCCGCGCCCAGGAACTGGGCAGGAGCCTGGGCTGGCTGGGCTGAGCGCCGGGTCCGTGCCCGCTCAGCCCGCCAGGGCGCGCATGTACTGCCCCCAGAGCTCGGCCACCAGGGCTCCGGAGGCGGCTTCGGCGGGCCGGTTGTCATCGTTGCCCATCCAGATGCCGGTGAGGATGCGGCTGGAGGGGGAGTAGCCCACGAACAGCACATCGACCCCGTTGTCGGTGGTGCCGGTCTTGCCGCGGGCATCGGCCACCACCCCGGCGGCGCGGCCGGTGCCGCCGCTCACCACCCCCCGCAGCAGGGCATCCATCTCGGCGGCCACCGCCGGTTCGATCAGCTGCTGGGGGCGCTCGCCGATCGGTGTGGTGACGCCGGCGGCCGGACAGGTGGCCAGGGAGCGCACCGAGCCGCAGTAGCCCAGGTCGTAGATGCGTGTCACGCCGTGCAGGGGCACCGAGCGGCCACCGTTGGCCACCACGGCATAGGCCCGGGCCAGCTCGTAGAGGAAGGTCTCCTTGCCGCCCAGCACCATCGAGAAGCTCTCCTCCATCGGCGTGCTGATGCCGAGCTGGCGCGCCTTGGCCACCACCTTGTTCAGGCCGGCCTGCTGGGCCAGCCGCAGGGCCACCACGTTCTCGGAGCTGGCGAAGCCCGCCGCCAAGCTGGTGCTGCCACCGCCGCCCCGGCAGCCGGCCACGTAGGCCAGGGGGGCGCAGGAGACCGCATCGCCGGGTTTCGCCCCCGCCTCCAGGGCCGCCAGGAAGGCGAACAGCTTGAAGGTGGATCCGGGCTGGCGCAGGGCCTGCACCCGATCGAAGCTCGAACGGCTGTAGTCGCCGCCGCCGACGTAGGCCAGGATCGCGCCGGTGGCGTAGTCGATCGAGATCATCGCGCCCTGGGTGAGCCCCGCCCGGCCCCCCGGCCCCTCGAGAAACGCCTTCAGCTGCTTCTGGGCGATGGCCTGCAGGCGCGGATCGATGCTGCTGATCACCGCGTAATTGCCCCGGGCCTCCGCACTGCTGAGGTCGAGGGCGAAGCGGCGCCCCTCCAGCTCGCCGATCACGTAGTCGCTGAAGAAGGGGTAGCTGGAATAGGTGGATTCGCGGCAGGCGGAGGGGTCGATGTTCAGAGGCCGGCGGCGGGCGTCGATCAGCGCCTGGTCGGAGAGATAGCCCTCGGCGTGCATCCGGCCCAGCACCAGGTCGCGGCGCTCGCGGCCCCAGGTGGGGTTCTCCCGGTTGCAGGGGCTGTAGCTGTTGGGGCTGGGCAGCAGGCCCACCAGGAACGCCGATTCCGCCACGTCCAGGGCGCTGGCCGACTTGCGGAAGTAGAGCTGGGCCGCCTGCTCGAAGCCCTCCGCCCCCAGGCCCAGGTAGGCCCGGTCGAGGTACATCTTGAGGATGCGGTTCTTGCTGAAGCCCGCCTCCAGCTGCCAGGCCACCCACAGCTCCCGCAGCTTGCGGGCCACCGACACGTCGGTGCCCACGGCCGGGTAGACCATGCGGGCCACCTGCTGGGTGAGGCCGCTGCCGCCGCCGGTGCCCTGCACCAGGGAGCGCAGGGTGCCGAACAGGTCGATGCCGCTGTTCCAGCCGAAGCGCGAATCCTCCGAGGCGATCAGGGCCTGGCGCAGGTGCAGGGGGTAGTCGGCCAGGGTCGGCAGGGCCGTCGAGGAGCCCTCGGCCGCATCGATCTGGCGGCCGTCGGTGGAGAACACCTTCACCGGTCCGCTCACCGAGCGGATCGAGGAACCGCCGGCGACGGTGGTGGCCAGCAGCAGGCCCCCCAGGGCCATGCCCGAGCCCACCAGGGCACCGATGGCGCCCCAGTGCACCAGTTGCCCCAAGGGGCTGCGGGGATGGCGGTACACCAGGGTGGGCGCCTCCCCCTTGAGCGGGGAGCCGAGCTGGAGCCGGTCCCCGTCCCGCAGGCGGAGGGCGCGGATGCGGCGATCCCTGTGGAACAGGCCGTTGGCGGAGCCGAAGTCCTCGCCCACGTAATCCCGGTCACCGGGCCGTTCCTGCTCCACGATCGCGTGCACCCGGCTGACGCCGGTGGCGTCGGCCTGCAGCTCGCAGAGGGGATCCCGGCCGATCCGGTTGCGGCCCCCCTCCAGCGCCAGCCGACGGCGGTACTGACCGCTGATCCAGAGCTCGAGCCAGGCGCCGTGGTGCCTCAGCCCCCCGAGGGCCGCCGTCAGGTCCCGGCGGCGGCCCCCCGCCGAAGGGGCGGTCAGGGCTCGCCAGAGGGCGGGCCAGCCGGCGGGCCCGGCCGGTGCGCCGGGGGATTGGGAGGCAGGTGAGGCCTCAGCAGAGGTGGCAGGGGCGGTGCTGGCTGGGGTACTGGCGCCAGCCGACGCCTGCTCCGTCGTCCCCACCATTGCCGGCCCGTCCACCTTGCTCCCATACGCTACCCGCAGCGATCGGAGCGGTCGGCCAGGTGGAGCAACGCCGGGATCCATGGGCACCCTTCCGCATCTGGACTGCCCTGACCATCGGGGTGTACGCAGTGCGGGCCAGCTTCGCCGCCACCTGGGTGGGGGCGATCCCTGGCTGGGTGCTGCTGCTCCTGCTGCTGGTGGCCCTGCTGCTGGCCAGCTGGGCGCTGCTGTTCCCCGGGCGGGTCGTCCCCTGGCGGGAGGGGGAACCGGTGGGCTGGTGGGGTCGGTTCCTGGCCGATCGCCGGCTCGGCCGCCGCGGCGGTGCGGTGGACGATCCCTGATGGGCGCCCTTCCCCGCCTGGTGCTGCGTGATGATCCCGGCCGGAGCGTGCCGTTGGATCCCCGCACGCCCCTCTCCATCGGCCGGGATCCGGCCAGCGGCCTCTGCCTGGCCGAGGCCCGGGGCGTCTCCCGCCACCATGCCCTGGTGCGGGTGTCGCGCACCAGGCCGGGCCAGTGGCTGCTCTGCGACCTGGGCAGCGCCAACGGCACCTGGCTCGAGGGGGCCCGGCTGAAGGACTGCCGCCCCCTCTCCGACGGCGACGAGATCCGCCTGGGCCTGAACGGGCCAGTGCTCCAGTTCCGCGCCGGCTCCCCCAGCGCTCCGCCAGCGGCCCCTCCCCCCGCCACCCGCGGCCGAACGGCGCCGACGCCGGTGCCGACGGCGGTGGCCGGACAGCTGGATTTCGCCGGCCGCTCCCTGCCCCTTGATCGGATCCGCTCTGCCTACGTGAGCAGCCGCCGGCGCCATCCCCAGGCCTTCAGCTGGTGGCTGCTGCTCTGCCTGGGCGGGCTGCTGCTGCTCCCCTTCCCCTGGCTGTTCTGGCCGCTGCAGGTGGGGGCGCTGGCGGGCTGGATCGTGCTGGGCTCCCGCTGGGAGCATCTGCTGGAGGTGACGCTCCAGGACGGCCTGGCCTACCGGCATCGCTTCGACAGCCTGGCGACGGCCCTGGCCCACCGCAACGGCATCCGCCGGGCGATGGCGGCGGCTGCGCCGACCGGGAGGCGGCCGTGAACTGGATCCTGCCCGAGGGCGCCAGCCTCGGCTTCGAGGGGCTGGCCGCACCGCTGCGGATCGTCCGCGGCCTCGGGGGCGGCACCCAGGGCCAGGTGTATGAGGTGGAACTGGAGGGGGAGCGGCTGGCCCTGAAGTGGTACCTGCCGGCCTGCATCGCCCGCGACGCCGGCCTGGAGCGACGCCTGGCGGCCAGCATCCGGGCCACCGCACCGAACGACGCCTTCCTCTGGCCGATCGCCCTGCTGCGGGCCAGCCCCGCCAGCCGGCCCCTGATCCGCATCCGCGAGGAGAGCTTCGGCTATCTGATGCCCCTGCGTCCCCCCGCCTACGTGGGGGCCAGCGAGCACGCCGCCGGCCGGCTGGCGATCGGCCTGCGCCAGGTGCTGCGGGCCTGCTTCGGCCTGGCCGACGCTTTCCACGCCCTGCATCTGGCGGGCCTCTGTTACAAGGACGTCTCCCTGGGCAACCTCTTCCTGGAGCCCTGCGGCGGCGGCATCCTCATCTGCGACAACGACAACGTCGCGGTGGACGGGGCCGACCACGGCGCCGTGCTGGGTACCCCGGGCTTCATGGCCCCCGAGGTCCTGCTGGGGCAGGCCCGGCCCGGGGCCGACAGCGATCTCTTTTCCCTGGCGGTGCTGCTGTTCCGGCTGCTCACCCGCCACGATCCCCTCAAGGGCCAGATGGAGCTGGCGATCCGCTGCCTCGACGAGCCGGCCCGCCGGCGCCTCTGCGGCGAGGACCCGGTGTTCATCTTCGATCCGGTCGACGCCCGCAACCGGCCCGACCCGATCGAGCATGCGGCCGCCCTGATCACCTGGCCCATCTATCCCCGTCCCCTCCAGGCCCTGTTCGAGCAGACCTTCTGCCGCGGCATGAAGCAGCCCTCGCGCCGGGCCCTCACCGGCCAGTGGACGCAGGAGCTGGCCCGCACCCTCGATCAATGCCGACTCTGCCCCGCCTGCGGCCAGGAGAACTTCCTGGCCGCAGGCGCGCCGGCGCTGTGCTGGAGCTGCGGCAGCCCCCTGCCGCAGCCGATCACCCTGGCCCTGCCCCGGGGTGCGGTGCTGGCCGCCCCGGACAACGAGCTGCACCCCCATCACTTCGATGCCCTGGTCGGGGAGGATCTGCGGCGGCCGCTCGCCCGGGTGGTGGCCCATCCCCAGGAGCCCCGTCGGCTGGGGCTGTGCAATCTCTCGGCCTCCGCCTGGAGCGCCGAGGCCGCCGACGGCCGCAGCTGGCCGGTGGGGCCTGGCGAGAGCTGTAGCCTCGCGGCACTCATCCGGATTATCACCCCGGCGGGTCCGATCGCCGTGCAACGCCCCATCCCGCCAGCCCCCGCCGCCTGAGCGATGCCGTTTCCCGACGTCAAGCTGGCCAACCGGCCGCTCCATTTCCTCTACCTCTGCGACTGCTCCGGCTCCATGGCCGCCTCGGGCAAGATGCAGGCCCTCAACCAGGCCATCCGCCAGTCGCTGCCGGGCATGGCGGCGGTCGCCCGGGACAACCCGGAGGCCCGGGTGCTGGTGCGGGCCGTGAGTTTCGCCGACCGTGCCGCCTGGCACATCGAGACCCCCACGCCGGTCGATCAGCTGGAGTGGCGTGATCTGCAGGCGGGCGGCATCACGGCGATGGGGGCCGCCCTGCAGCTGGTGGCGGCGGCGCTCCAGACCCCGCCGATGGAGGTGCGCGCCCTGCCGCCTGTGCTGGTGCTGATCTCCGACGGCCAGCCCACCGATGACTTCGCCGCCGGCCTCGAGGCCCTGCGGCGGGTGCCCTGGGCCCAGAAGGCGGTGCGCCTGGCCATCGCCCTCGGCCACGACGCCGACCTGGAGGTGCTGCAGCGGTTCATCGGCACCGAACCGGCGACGGCGGGCCGTTCCCCCCGCCGACCGCTGCAGGCGGGCAACGCCACCTCCCTGGCCCAGTACATCCAGTGGGCCTCCACGGCGGTGGTGGGGGCCGCCTCGATGCCCGCCAGCCGGGTCAGCGAGACGCCCCTGGAGCCCGCGGCGGGCAACATCCCGCTGCCGGATCTGCCCCCCACCGTGCTCGATCCCACCGACGACGTCGGTCCTGTGGTGTGGTGATCCGCTGGGTGGCGCCGATCGGTGCCAGCCGGACCGGGGCCGCCCACCGCCGTGCCGGCCGGCCCTGCCAGGACGCCGTGCTCTGCCGCGAGCTGCGGGGCCTGGAGGGGCAGCCGGTGATGGTGATGGCCGTGGCCGATGGCCATGGCGGGCGCCGCTATCGGCGCAGCGAGGTGGGCAGCCGCCTGGCCTGCGAAACGGCCCTGGCCGCGGTGCAGGGCGCCCTGGCGGCCAGATCCCTGGACGGGGGGGAGGAGGGCTGGAGCCGCTGGCTGGAGCGGGACCTGCCCGAGGCGATCCAGCGCGGCTGGCTGGAGGCGGTGGCGGCCCACTGGCAGAGCGATCCGGGGGAGGGCGGCTTCGAGGCCCTGCTCTACGGCAGCACCCTGGGCCTGGTGGTGATGACCCCCCGCTGGTGGGGCCATACCGGCCTGGGCGACTGGGATCTGGTGCGGGTGGAGGCGGACGGCCAGGCCCGGCTGCTCGAGGAGGAGAACCAGCCCACCGCCCTCGGGGAGGCCACCTGCAGCCTCTGCCAGCCCCGGGCGGCCTCCCTGTTCGCCCGCCGGGCGGGGCTGCATCGGCTCGATGGCGGCGCCGCCGACTTCGCCCTGGTGCTCTGCACCGACGGCATCCGCAAGTCCTGTGCCACCGATGGCGACTTCCTCACCCTGGCGGCCTGGCTGGCCCGCGGCGATGGCGAGGCGGACCCCGAGGCGGCCGGCACCCTGTCGGCGGCGCTGGACCGGATCAGCCGCGAGGGCAGCGGCGACGACGTGACCGTGGCGGTTGGTCGTGTCTGGAGCCCCGGCGGCGGGCCGCCACCAGCCCCGTCCCCGTCGCCCGTCGAACCGGCTCCGTTGGCTCCTCCGGCGCCCCATCCAGCCGAGCCCCTCCAGGCGCCCCCTCCCCCCCGGCGGCATCGCCCGGCGATCGGCCGGGCGGTGGCCATCGGCCTGGCCCTGGCCGGTGTCGGGGGGATCTGGCTGGCGTGGAACTGGCCCCGCAGCCCGACAGCCCTGCCGCCGACACCCGGCTCCCCGGGGCTGCGGGCCGCCCGCCTGGAGGTGGAGCGGCTCTGCGGCCAGCCGGCCGCCATTCCCCTGGCGCTGCGCCGCCGCAGCGAGTTGTTCGTTGCCCTGCGCCAGGGCCGGCAGGATCCCGCCCCGCTGAAGGCCGCCGCCGCCGCCGACCCCCTCGCCGCCCTGATCGCCGCCGATCTCCCGGCGGAGGATCGCCGCGACGGCACAAGCCCGGCTGCCAACCCGGCTGGCAGACCTGCTGCCGCCCGACCCCACCGCCCCCTGCGGGCGCTGGGTGCCTGCCCCGCCCTGCTGGAGGCCCTCGACCGTCAGTGGGCGCTCACCCCGGCCGCCCCTACCCCCTGAACCCCATGGCCCTGCGTCTGCTGCTCGACTGCGCCGATCCCCTGGAGTGGGAGCGCTGGCTGCCCAGCGGCCTGTTCCAGGGCGTCACCACCAACCCGACCCTGCTGCGACGGGCCGGCCAGCCCTGCAACCTCGACCACCTGGCGCAGCTGAGCGCACGCGCCGCGGCCCTCGGCTGCCGGGAGATCCATCTGCAGACCTGGGGCGGCGATGCCGACCAGCAGCTGGCGAACGGCCGGGCCTTGGCCGCCCTCGATCGCCAGCGGGTGTTCGTGAAGGTGCCGATCACGCGCCAGGGGGCGGCGGTGGCGCGGGACCTGATCGCCGAGGGCGTGCCGGTCACCTTCACGGCCTGCTATGAGGTGGCCCAGGTGCTGGTGGCCGCCGCCCTCGGGGCCGATGGCATCGCCGCCTACCTGGGGCGGATCAGCGATCTGGGCCGGGATGGCCACGGCGAGCTGATCGCCATGCAGCGGGCCCTGGAGGGGGTGGGATCCAGCACGCGGCTGCTCGTGGCCAGCCTGCGTCAGCCGAAGGATCTGGCCCGGCTGGCCGCAGCCGGTCTGGCTCACCATACGATCAGTCCGGTGATCGCCGCCGCCCTGTTCGGCAGCCCGGAGACGGCTGCGGCCGCCGATGGCTTCGAGCGTGACGCGGCCGGGACCTGAGGCCCGCCGATCAGGCGGTCCCGCAGAAGGTGACGTCGGGGAACTTGAGCTTGGCTTCCTGGAGGGACTTGCCGCGCCCTTCCTCCTGCCAGTAGTTGATCACCTCGGTGGCCTTGTTGAGGATCTCGACCCGCTCGTTGTCGGTGATCCAGCTCTTGGCTTCCAGCTCGCCCTTGAGGGTTTCCCAGGCGTCTTCCCGGGGCCAGAAGAAGTAGGCGGTGAGGGGGCTGGGCCCGCCACCGACGATCTGGTCCACGGCCAGGGCGACGTTGTCAGGCAGCCAGAGGATCTTCACCAGGAAGCGGCCCTCGTCGGCCTTGGGGGTGTAGCCCGAAGGCACCCCGTCCTCGTCGATGGTGGCGGTGGCCAGGGCGGCACTGCCGCCGCGCAGCACCGGACGCCCTTCGGTCGTGTCGGCTGCGATGGCCGCCGGGATGGCGCTCAGGGCAGCGGCCTCGGCACTCTCAGGGGCTGTCACGGTTTCGGCGCTCAAGGAGAAACGGCAATTGCCTAACCTACCAGCCGATTCGCAGCAACCCCACTGGCCGCCTCCGCCGCCCCCCGCGCCGTCCTCCTCTTCGACATCGACGGCGTGATCAGGGATGTGGCGGGCAGCTACCGGCGCGCCATCGTCGAGACCGTGCGCCATTTCAGCGGCTGGGCCCCGGAGAGTGCCGTGATCGACTCCCTCAAGGGGGAGGGCCGCTGGAACAACGACTGGCACGCCTCGATGGAGCTGCTGCGCCGCCACGGCACCGATCCCCTGCCCGCCTGGGACCGGCTGGTGGCGGTGTTCAGCGACCACTACTTCGGCGGCGATCCGGAGGGGGACCCCGCCCTCTGGCGCGGCTTCATCGGCAGCGAGCCCCTGCTGGTGGACGCCCCCTTCTTCGCAGTCCTCGGGGAGCGGGGCATCGCCTGGGGTTTCGTCAGCGGCGCCGAGCCCCCCTCCGCCCGCTTCGTGCTCGAGCAGCGGCTGGCGCTGGTGGCGCCGCCCCTGGTCGCCATGGGCCAGGCCCCCGACAAGCCCGACCCCACCGGTCTGCTGGCCCTGGCGGCCACTCTGGCCCGCGTGCCCCTGGGGGCCGGGGCCCCGCCCGTGGCCTACCTGGGCGACACGGTCGCTGACGTGGAGACCGTGCGCCGGGCCCGCTCCGAGGTGCCCGGCCAGCGCTTCGAAGCCCTGGCCGTGGCGCCGCCCCACCTGCAGCAGGCCGGCCGGGAGGCCGAGCGCCGGGGCTACGAGGACCAGCTGCGCCAGGCGGGAGCCGACCGCGTCCTGGATTCGACCCGCCAGGTGCTGGAGCTGTTCAGCGCTCCATCGCCGCCGGCGCCTTGAGGGCGGCGGCCGTGAGCACCTCATGGCCGTGGTCGGTCACCGCCACGTCATCCTCGATGCGGATGCCGATCCCCTTCCAGCGCTCGTCAATGGCGGGCTGGCCCTCCGGCACCGCCAGCCGGTCGCTGACGTACAGGCCGGGCTCCACCGTGAGCACCATGCCCGGCTCGAGGGCCACGTGGTGCTCGCCCAGCCGGTAGGCGCCCACGTCATGGACGTCGAGGCCCAGCCAGTGGCCGGTGCGGTGCATGTACAGATGGCGGTAGGCCCCCTGCTCGATCAACCCCTCCACCGCGCCGTTCAGCAGGCCCAGCTCCACCAGCCCCTCCACCAGCACCCTCACGGCCGTGTCGTGGACCCCTTCGGCGGTCTGGCCCGGGGCCACCGCCGCCACCGCCGCCTCCTGGGCGGCAAGCACCAGTTCGTAGAGGGCCCGCTGCTCGCCGCTGAAGCGCCCGTTGACGGGGAAGGTGCGGGTGATGTCGCCGTTGTAGTAGTCGCTGAGGCTGCAGCCGGCGTCGATCAGCAGCAGGTCGCCGTCCCGCAGCCGGTCGCCGTTGGCGGTGTAGTGCAGGACACAGGCGTTGTCGCCGCCGGCCACGATGGATCCATAGGCAGGCCCGCGCGCTCCCTGCTCAAGAAAGTGCTGCTCGATCACGGCCTGCACCTGCCGTTCGCTGAGGCCGGGCCGGGCCACCTGACGGGCCAGTTCGTGGGCTTCGGCGGAGATGCGGGCCGCCTCCCGCAGGCGCGCCAGTTCCTCCGGCTCCTTGCGCAGCCGCAGCTCATGGAGCAAGGGGCAGGGGGCCACCAGCCCCAGGGCGGCCTTGCCGCTGCGGGGGGCCCGGTCCAGCTGGCGTCCCCAGGCGGTCAGCACCAGGGGCTCCACCTGGGGATGGCGGCCCACCCGGAAGGCGATCCCCTCGGCACCCTCGAGATAGTCCGCCAGCCGCTCGGCCAGCTCGCCGCGGGGATGGGCCACGTCGGCGCCGAAGTGGCTGACGGCCCCCTCACAGCCCCAGCGGAAGCCGTTCCACACCTCGGCCCCCGGATCCTTCGCCTCGACGAACAGCACGAAGGGGGTCTCGGGCCGGTGGGGCAGGAACAGGGCCACGGCACCGGGCTCATCGAAGCCGGTGAGGTACCAGAAATCGCTGTTCTGGCGGAAGCTGTGCTCCACGTCGGCGTGGTGGGTCACCAGCGCCGCCCCCGGGATCACCGCGGCCGCGCCGCCCAGCTGCTGCAGAAACCGCTGGCGACGGCGGGCCAGCAGGGCGGGGTCGATCGGGGCGGCGTGGGGCATCGAAACGAAGGGACGGACAGCGAGAAGATGGCACAGCCGATTAAATACAGGTGATCCCCCCGAACCTGCCCGTGCCGATCCTGTCTGTTTCGATCAGCCGCGGATGAACGATCTCCTGCTCCTGGTGCTGGCGGTGGTCGGGATGCTGATGGGGTCCTTTCTGTGTTCGGGGGTGGAGGCGGCCCTGCTCACCGTCAATCCGGTGAAGGTGCATGAACTGGCGAGTCGCCCCCGGCCGGTGGCGGGCGCCCGGCGGCTGGAGGCCCTGCGTCAGCGCCTCGGCCGCACCCTGGCGGTGCTGGTGATCGCCAACAACATGTTCAACATCTTCGGCAGCCTGATGGTGGGCGGCTTCGCCAGCGTCGTCTTTGCCCGCTACGGCGTCAGCGGCCCGGCTCTGCCCCTGTTCTCGGTGGCCCTCACGGTGCTGGTGATCCTGCTGGGGGAGATCCTGCCCAAGGCGATCGGCAGCAAGCTGGCCCTGCCCGTGTCCCTGGCGGTCGCCCCCGGGCTTGGGCTGTTCACCCAGCTGATGCTGCCCCTGGTGCTGCTGCTGGAGCGGATCCTGCCGGCGATCACGGCCGAGAACGAGATCAGCACCGACGAGGAGGAGATCCGGCTGCTGGCCCGGCTGGGTTCCCAGAAGGGCCAGATCGAGGCCGACGAGGCCGCCATGATCGCCAAGGTGTTCCAGCTCAACGACCTCACCGCCCGGGATCTGATGCTGCCCCGGGTGTCGGCCCCCACCCTGGCGGGCCACATGAGCCTCGACGAGCAGCGCTCCTCCCTGCTGCGCCACACCACCGCCTGGTGGGTGGTGCTCGGCGAGGAGGTGGACGAGGTGCTGGGGGTGGCCAGCCGCGAGCAGCTGCTCACCGCCCTGGTGGAGGGCCGCGGGGCCAGCCAGGCCGCCGATCTCTGTGAACCGGTGGAGTTCGTGCCGGAGATGATCCGGGCCGACCGGCTGCTCACCAGCTTCCGCCGCAACGGCTCCGGGGTGCGGGTGGTGGTTGATGAGTTCGGCGGCTTCGTGGGGGTGATCGGCCCCGAGGCCGTGCTGGCTGTGCTGGCCGGCTGGTGGCGCCGGCCCGCCTCCGCCGCGGAGACCGCCCCATGACGACAGCGGCACCGGCAGGGCCGATCGCCGCCCCCCCCGCCGCCGAGCGCTGCCGCCAGTTGCTGGCCCGCTGGCGCGCGGAACTGGCGCTCAGCGGCCGGGAGCAGGCGGCCCTGGCGCCGGAGCTGGCCAGCCTTGACCGCCAGCTGGAGCGCCTGCGCCTGTGCCGGCCGCGGGTGGCGGTGTTTGGCCGGGTGGGGGTGGGCAAGTCGAGCCTGCTCAATGCCCTGCTGGGCGAGGAGCACTTCGCCACCGACGTGGCCCACGGCTGCACCCGCCGCCAGCAGCAGCGGGCCTGGGGCCAGCCCGTGGCTGGCCTGGAGGGGGTCGACCTGGTGGACACCCCCGGCATCGACGAGATCGCCGCCGCCGCCCGCTCCCGCCTGGCGGCCCGGGTGGCGGTGGGCGCCGACCTGGTGCTGCTGGTGATCGACAGCGACCTGACGGTGATGGACGCCCAGGCCCTCGACGACCTGCTGGCCTCCGGCAAGCCCCTGCTGCTGGTGCTGAACCGCAGCGACTGCTGGCCGGAGGCCGAGCTGGACGCCCTGGTCGCCAGCATCGGCCGGCGCCTGCCGCCGGGGGCCCGCCAGCTGCGGCCCCTGCCGGTGGCGGCCGCCCCCCGGGAGGCCCGTCTGCGCCCTGACGGCCGGGTGCGCAGCGAGGCGGCCCCGCCTCGGGTGGAGCCCCTGCGCCGGGAGCTCACCGGCCTGCTGGAGCGCCACGGGGAGCTTCTGCTCGCCCTCAACGCCCTGCGGGCCGCCGACCGCTTCAGCCAGTCGCTGCACCGCTGCCGGCTGCGCCACGGCCGCCGCCAGGCCCAGGGCCTGATCGGCCGCTTCGCGGCCCTCAAGGCCACCGGGGTGGCGGCCAACCCCCTGATGCTGCTCGATTTGGCCGGTGGTCTTGCCTGCGACAGCGCCCTGGTGGTGCAGCTCTGCCAGCTCTACGGCCTGCCGATGACCCGCAGCGGTGCCCGTTCCCTGCTGGCCCGACTGGGCGGCCACAACGCCCTGCTGGGGGGCGCCCAGCTGGGTCTGCAGCTGCTGCTGGGCGGCCTGCGCCAGCTGCTGCTGCTGGCGGCGCCCCTGAGCGGCGGGCTGAGCCTGGCGCCGGCGGCGCCGGTGGCCCTGGCCCAGGCGGCCCTGGCCGTCCACACCACCCGGCGCACGGGCCGGCTGGCCGCCGCCGAACTGCTGCGCGCCGCCACCGCCGCGGGTCAGCCGGGGGCCCTGTTGCGCCGGCTGGTGCGGCAGGATCCGGAGACCCGGCGCTGGCTGAGCGAATGGCAGCAGCAGGGGGCGGAGGGGACCACCGGCAGCGGCCTGCAGCCGTGACGACCACCGGCACGGACGCCCCGTTGACCCGCCTCGCCATGTTCGGCACCAGCGCCGATCCCCCCACCTGCGGCCACCGGGCCCTGCTGGAGGGACTGCTGGGCCTGTTCCCCCAGGTGCTCACCTGGGCCAGCGACAACCCGCTCAAGCAGCACGGCGCCCCCCTTGAAGTGCGCAGGGCCCTGCTGGCTGCCCTGGTGGCCGCCATCGACGACCCGCGGCTCAGCCTGGAGCAGGAGCTCAGCAGCCCCTGGGCGGTGGAGACCCTGGAGCGGGCCCGGGCCCGCTGGCCCGAGAGGGAGCTGGTCTTCGTGGTGGGCAGTGACCTGGCCGGCCAGATCCACCGCTGGCGGCGGGCCGAGGAGCTGCTGCGGAGCTGCCGGCTCGGCATTGCCCGCCGCCAGGGCTGGCCGCTGCAGGCGGCGGATCTGGAGCGGCTGCGGGGGCTGGGGGCGACGGTCGACCTGCTGCCCCTGGCGATCCCCCCCAGCGCCAGCTCCCGGATCCGGGAGCAGCCCGATCCGGCCCAGGTACCGTCCGAACTCTGGCCGGTGCTGCTGCAGCACAATCTCTACGGCCTCTCCGAGCCCTGATGCGCCTCGCCCTGGCCCAGCTCAATCCCCTGGTGGGCGACCTTGAGGGCAATGGCCAGAGGATCCTGGCGGCCGCCGAGGGGGCCCGCGCCGGCGGCGCCGACCTGCTGCTCACCCCCGAGCTGTCGCTGTGGGGCTATCCGCCCCGGGACCTGCTGCTGCGGCCCGCCCTGATCCAGCGCCAGGAGCGGGTCCTGGCGTCCCTGGCGGCAGCCTGTCCAGACGGACTGGCCCTGCTGGTGGGGGTGGCCGAGCCGGTGGCCGGCCGGCGCCAGCCGGGGCTGCACAACGCCCTGGCCCTGGTGGAGCGGGGCGGCTGGCGGATCGTCTGCCGCAAGCGCCTGCTGCCCAGCTACGACGTCTTCGACGAACGCCGCTACTTCCTGCCCGGCGACGCCCCCGCGGTGCTGGAGCTGGAGGCGGGCGGCCGCCCCTGGCGCCTGGGGCTGACCATCTGCGAGGACCTCTGGGTGGAGGAGAACCTGCGCAGCCGCTGGCCGGATGCGGTCGATCCGATCGCCGACCTGGCGCCCGGGCGGATCGACCTGCTGCTCAACCTCTCGGCCTCCCCCTTCGGCCGCGGCAAGGGGGAGGTGCGCCAGGGGCTGGCGGCCCGGGCGGCGGCCCGGCTGGGGGTGCCGGTGGTCTACCTCAACCAGGTGGGCAGCAACGATGAGCTGGTGTTTGACGGGGCCAGCTTCGTGGTGGACCGGGCCGGCCAGCCCGTGCTGCGCCTGGCCTGCGCCGCCGAGGACCTGGCCGTCTGGCCCGCGGCCCCTGCGGATGCCGCCGGCGGAGACGCCGCCCCCGCCCCGGTGGCACCGCCGCCGGATCCCTGGGAGCAGCTGCTGCGGGTGCTGGTGCTGGGGGTGCGGGACTACGCGGCCAAGTGCGGGTTCCAGCGGGCCCTGCTGGGACTGAGCGGCGGCATCGACTCGGCCCTGGTGGCGGTGATCGCGGCCGCGGCCCTCGGCCCCGCCCAGGTGGAGGTGCTGCGCATGCCCTCCCCCTTCAGTTCGGCCGGTTCCCTCGACGATGCCGAGGGTCTCGCCCTGCGGCTCGGGCTGGCCACCGCCACCCTGCCGATCGCGCCGCTGATGGAGGTCTTCGCCGCCGCCCTTCCCCCCGCCCTGGGGGCGCCCCCGGCCGGGGTCACCGAGGAGAACCTGCAGTCCCGCATCCGCGGCACGTTGCTGATGGCGGTGGCCAACCAGAAGGGGGGCCTGCTGCTCTCCACCGGCAACAAGTCGGAACTGGCGGTGGGCTACTGCACCCTCTACGGCGACATGAACGGCGGACTGTCGGTGATCGGCGATCTCTACAAGACCACCGTCTTCGGCCTCTGTGAGTGGCTGGACAGCGCGGCCTCCGGCCCCTGCCGCGCGGCGCTCGGCCTGCCGTCGGCTGGGGAGCTGATCGGCGCGGCGATCCGCACCAAGCCCCCCAGCGCCGAGCTGCGTCCCGACCAGCGCGACAGCGATTCCCTGCCCGACTACGGAGTGCTCGACCCCCTGCTGAAGGCCTCGATCGAGGAGCTGCGCACCCCGGAGGAACTGGTGGCCGCGGGGGCCGATCCGGCGCTGGTGGCCCGGGTGGCCGGCCTGCTGCGCCGGGCCGAGTTCAAGCGGCGCCAGGCGGCTCCGGTGCTCAAGGTGAGCGACCGTGCCTTCGGCACCGGCTGGCGGATGCCCATCGCCTCGGCCTAGGGTTTGGCCACGATCGCCTCCGGGCGGCAATCCTTCCTGCCCCATGCCAGCTACCGGCCCGGCAACCCTGGCCTCTCCGATGGCGAGCATCGGCGTGCCCACGGAGATCAAACGCGACGAACAGCGGGTGGCCCTCACCCCCGACGGCATCCATGAGCTGGTGTCCCAGGGCATGGAGGTGCGCGTCCAGGAGGGGGCGGGCCTGGGGGCCGGCATCAGCGACGACGACTACCGCGCCTCCGGGGCGCGCATCGTCAGCTGCGAGGAGGCCTGGGCCGCCCACCTGGTGGTGAAGGTCAAGGAACCGCAGCCGCAGGAATTCGCCTTCCTGCGCAGCGATCTGGTGCTGTTCACCTACTTGCACCTGGCGGCCTACCCCGAGGTGGGCAGGGCCCTGCTGGAGGCGGGCACCACGGCGGTGGCCTACGAGACCGTGCAGCTGGAGGACGGCAGCCTGCCGCTGCTGGCCCCGATGAGCGAGGTGGCCGGACGGCTGGCGGCCCAGGTGGGGGCCCACCTGCTGGAGAAGCCCCACGGCGGGCGGGGCGTGCTGATGGGTGGCTGCACCGGCGTGCGGCCGGCCCGGGTGGTGGTGCTGGGGGCCGGCACCGTGGGCTGGAATGCGGCCCGCATCGCCGCGGCCATGGATGCGGAGGTGTTCCTGCTCGACCGCTCTCCCCACCGCCTGCGGGGCCTGGAATCCGACCGCCGCGGCCGGATGACCAGCCTGGTGAGCAGCCGCAGCCTGATCGAGCGGCTGGTGCCGGGGACCGACCTGCTGATCGGGGCCGTGCTTCTGCCCGGCGGCCGTGCCCCCACCCTGGTGAGCGAGGACCTGGTGCAGCGCATGCGGCCCGGGTCGGTGATCGTGGATGTGGCCATCGACCAGGGCGGCTGCATCGCCACCAGCCGCGAGACCACCCACACCGATCCGGTGGTCACCATCCACGGGGTGCAGCACTACGCCGTGGGCAACATGCCCGGCGCCGTGCCCTTCACCTCCACCGAAGCCCTGGTGAGCGTCACCCTGCCCTACATCCTGGTGATGGCCGGACGGGGCCTGCTGGAAGCGGTCACCGACCGGCCCGAGCTGCTCAGCGGCCTGAACACCGTCGATGGGGCCGTGTGTCACCCGGGGGTGGCCAAGGCCCTGGGGGTGGCGCCGCGCCACCCGATGGCCTGCCTGCGCTGAGCCGGCGGCCGCAGGTCGGTCGTTGGTTCAGAGGGTGGCGCGGAAGATCACCGAGGCGGGCTGGCCGCTGAGGGGATCGATCGGTTCGCGCAGCTCCCGGACGACTAGCCCGTGGCGTCGGAACAGCCGCACCCAGGATTCCAGGGTCCGGAAGAACCAGGGCGCCGGCGTGCGGAAGGCCGGGGAGAACCCGGCCCAGGAGCCCTCCCGCCAGCCGTCCGCGTAGGGATGGTCGGGGCAGATCAGCATCGGATGCAGCGTCTGGACCAGGACCCTGCCGTTGGGCGCCAGCAGGGTCGGCAGAGCTGCGAACAGTTCGTTGAGGCTGCCATCCCCGAGCAGGGAGAAGTTGGCCACCACCACGTCAAAGCGTTCCTTCAGGATGCCGGCGCCGATCTGCTGGTGGGAGAGCGTCCGGAAGCGGGCGCCGTCCGGCGCGGCGTCGTCGGCGACGGTGGTGAGCTCAGCCACCGCGTCGGTGCCGAGCACGGCGATGGCCTGGCGGGCGCAGTGGTGGGCCAGCCAGCCCTCGCCGCAGCCGAGATCCAGCAGGGTGGCTGGCGCACAATCGGCGATCGCCTCCAGGATCGCCCCGTTGGTGACCCGCACCCGGCTGAGGATCTCGCCGCGGCGCACGGCCCGGGTCCAGGTGGAGGCGTTCACGACCCAGGACGCCAGGATCTGCTCTTCCATCAACGACAGCGATGGTTCCGTAAGGGTGGTCGTGTCATCGTCGGGGTCATCGGGGGGAGCACGGGCGCGATCGGAGCAGAAGGGAAACGGCTGGGTTGGAGAGCCCCGGGCGGGTCAGCGAAATCTGTGGAAAGCCTGAGGTGGGCCATGGACGGCCTCAGCCTCCATCCTCCATGGCATCGAGAATGATAATCACCCAGGATTCGGGTGTAAACGGCTGGCCTCCTTCAGCCCATCGCACTGCGCGCTTCGGTCCCCTGCGTTGCGTCATCGCGTGCCCCTGCCTCGCCCGGCTCAGGCCGCTGGCTCCGCCAGCAGGCCGGTGAGATCCTCGCTGCCGAACACCTGCCGATAGGCGGCCGTGCTGGTGCACAGCACCACCGGCACCGCCACCAGCAGCCCCACGAAGCAGGCCAGCAGGCCCACCAGCACGATGGCGAATTCCACCAGGGCCAGCAGCAGCACCGAGCCCCACTGGGGGTCGAGCAGGGTGCGCCCCCGGGTGATGGAGTCGAGCGGTCCGCGGCCCTCCAGCAGGGCGATCTGGGCCAGGAACTTCTGGTTCACCGCCAGGTAGATCAGAAGCGTGAAGGCCGCCAGGAACGGAAACACGGCCAGGATCTGGTTGAGCTGGGCGGCGGCGACCCCCACGAGGGCCGCCACCATCAGGATGGCGATCATCAGGATCCCCAGGGCCAGGCCGTTGCGGAACAGCCGCCAGCTGGCCGGCCCGTCCCAGCGGGTGAAGGTGCCCAGGGCCGGCTTGCCGCCGGAGAGGGCGCTCCAGGCACCGCGGATCAGGCCCGTGGTGCTCCACAGGCTCACCAGCACGCTCAGGATCGTGCCCACCACCAGCCGGACCACGTCCACCGCCGTCACCACGGCGGCCTCGTCGGGGTCCACCTGGCCCTGGATCAGGGAGCAGATGCTGCTCAGCACCCCGGCCAGCAGCGTGAAGCCGATGAACACCCAGGGGGCCCGGGCGAAGGCCTGCCAGCCCTGCTTCACGGCCTCAATCACCTTCAGGGAGGATCCGCCGCTGGGATCTTGCATCAGAGAGTCGGCCATGGCTCGGGGGGAGTTGCCGGGAGACTAGGCAGCGCCCGACGGGCGGCCACCCCATCGGTGCGAAGCGTTGCATCCGGCGCCACCGCCAGGGTGACGGCGGCCAGAAACCAGGGGAGCATCGCAAGGCTGTCCTGCGGTCGCGGCCACCCTCCCGCCGGCGGGGTGGGCGCCGTAACTGACGAAAGGCAGGGGTGGGGCCAGCACGGCTGCGGCCGCTTCAGGCGCCGCCGCAGCTGTGCTGGCTGTCCGGCAGGGTCCAGGTGCCGCCGGTGCGCAGATTGCGGGCCCGGTAGATGCGGCCGCGCCCGTCGCCGCGGGGAGCCCCGCTGCAATCCGGCACGAAGCTGAGGCAGAGCTCCACCGGATCCCCTTCCCGGCTGCTGTGGATCGCCGGCACCATGTCGTAGGAGACCTGGTAGCCCCCATTCGTGTAGCTGACGCCGGAGCCGGAGCCGGCGATGGGGATCTGGACGCCGTTGGCGTCGGCGGCACTCAGCCGATTGTGGATCTCCCGGATGAACGTCGGGCTGCACGCGCCGAGGCGGCGGGGCAGGGGCGCGGCGGCGGCGGGGGCGACCGGCAGCCACAGGGCGGCCGCCAGCAGGGCCGGCCAGCGGCGGCTGTTCCTGGCCATCAGCGCAACGGTCCCGGCGGTCCCCCGGTTGTAGGGCGCCCGCCGTGGCTTGTCAGCGTGGCTCCCCGGTGGCCTCGCCTGCTCGGGGTGCCCAGGTCAGCAGGGCTTCGGCGGCCCGGCGGGCATCGGCGCCGGCCAGGGGAGTCCGCTGCAGGAAGGCCACCACCAGGGCGCCTTCGAACAGCAGCTGCAACTGGCGGGCCAGACCCTCCGGGTCGGCGACGGCGAGATCGCGGCAGAGACCCTCCAGGAGGTCGCGGCAACCCCCCTTGAAGGCCTCGGCCGCCTGCCGGGGCAGATCCTCAGCCGCGGGGTACTCGCTGGCGGCCTTGATGAACAGGCAGCCATGGAACGCCGGCGAGCCCACGGCCTGCTCGAGCCAGTCGAACACCCCCAGAAGGCGTGCCCCGGGGTCAGGGGGCGCTGCGTCGATCCGCCTGGCGAGCCCCGCGGCGATGGCGTTGCCGCGGCGTTCCAGCACGGCGGCGATCAGCTCTTCCTTGGATCGGAAGTGCTTGTAGAGGGTCATCTTGGCCACACCGGCCGCGGCGAGCACCGTGTCGATGCCCACGGCCCGGTAGCCGTGGCGGGCGAAGAGACCTTCGGCCGTGTCCAGCAGCGCGTCCCGCTTGGCGGAGGACCTGGTGGTGGTGCCGCTCGCTGGCATGGATTCCGCTGCAGTGGGCCCAATCTAGTGAGTAGACAGAAAGGTCTGCTACCTTTGGAGGTGCAGACCGGTCTGTCTACTCAGCCTGGTCGTATCCCCGGCCCCCATCCCCCGGCCCCCACCCCCTCGACCCGATGCTCAAGCTCCACGGCCACGAACTCTCCGGCAACAGCTACAAGGTGCGCCTGCTCCTGGAACTGCTCGGTCTCGATTACAAATGGGTCCGCGTCGATCTGATGGCCGGCGAGCACAAGGGGGAGGCCTTCCTTGCCCTCAATCCCTTCGGCCAGGTGCCCGTGCTCGAAGCAGACGGCCCCACCCTCGCCGATGCCCAGGCGATCCTCTTCTACCTGGCGGCCCGCCAGGGGGATGGCCAGTGGCTGCCCGCCGATCCCCTCGGCCAGGCCCGGGTGGTGCGCTGGCTCTCCACCGCCGCCGGCGAGGTGCGCCAGGGGCCGGAAAGTGCCCGGCTGCATCACCTGTTCGGCGTCAAGGCGATCCCCATCGAGCGGGCCACCGAGAAGGCCGCCTTCCTCCTCGACCAGCTGGAGCGGCACCTGGCCCACCGGCAGTGGCTGGAGCTGGAGCGCCCCACCATCGCCGACATCGCCGTCTTCCCCTACGTGGCCCTGGCCCCGGACGGCGGCATCGATCTGGCCCCCTATCCCAACGTTTCTGCCTGGATCGGGCGGATCAAGGCGCTGCCGGGCTACGTGCCCATGAAGGGCCTGGAGGCCTGAACGGAGCCATCCCCCATGAGCCAGCACTACCTGCACCGCCATCTCACCCCCGCCGTGGGCGAGGCCCAGCTCCAGGCCTATGGCCAGAGCCAGGGCGTACCCCCGGCCCCGTCGTCCGATCGCCTCAGTGCCAGGGAGACCGCCTTCATCAGCGCCCGCGACAGCTTCTATCTGGCCAGCCTCACCGAAGCGGGTGCCCCCTACCTGCAGCACCGGGGCGGGCCGGTGGGCTTCCTGACGGTGCTCGATGAGCGCACCCTGGGGTTCGCCGATTACGGCGGCAATCGCCAGCTGCTCACCGCCGGCCATCTGCGCCACGATCCGCGGGTGGCCCTGTTCCTGATGGATTACCCCGCCCGTCGCCGGCTCAAGATCGACGGGGAAGCCGAGGTGGTGCAGCCCGCTGATGACCCCCGGCTGGCGGAGCAGCTGGGACCGCAGGCTGCCGGGGAGGTGGAGCGCCTCTTCCGCATCCGGGTGGAGGCCTTCGACTGGAACTGCCCCCAGTTCATCACTCCCCGGTTCACCGCCGAGGAGCTGGAAGCCCAGCTGCGGCCGTTGTAGGAGCGGATCGCTGCGCTGGAGGATGAGCTCCAGGGTCTGCGCCGGCACCCCTCATGACGACCCTTTCATGACGCTCCTTCCCCACCCCGCTGGGGAAAGGACACATCCAGCACCAGGCAGCCCGCCCCATCGGTGCGGAAGAGGCCATGCACCTCCCCCGGCGGCCGGCTGGCGTAGTGCCCGCTCTCCAGCCAGATCCCGAAGGCCGCATCGAACAGGCGCCCGCTGACGATGAAGATCTCCTCGGGGAAGGGGTGGGCCTTGCCCCCGAAGGCGGCGGTGTCGGCCCCGCTCAGGAAGCGGGTGAGGCGGGTGATCTCACCGGTGGCCGGATCCTCACTGAGCACCAGCTCCTGCACCTGGCCCTCCAGCCCCTCCAGCCAGCGCCAGCGATGGGCCTGCTCCGGCGCCAGCGGATTCCAGTACGTGCTGGTGGTCTTGCTCATGGTGGGGTGACGGGAGCGGCGGCGGCCAGGTGGGCATCAATGAGCGGTGCCAGCCGCCCGGCGTGATGCAGGCCGAGATCATGGTCGCCGCCGTTGATCACGTGCAGACGGGCATCGGGCAACAGCATGGCCAGGCGCTCCCCCGCGGCCACCGGGCTGAACGGGTCGGCATCGCCCCAGAGCAGCAGGGTGGGTGCCGCAACCTCCTGCAGGTGCTCCGAGAGGTCCGTCGTTTCCGTGGCGAACCAGTCGGGGAGGTGGGACAGGCTGGTGCGGAAGCCGGCCCGCCAGTCGGCGGCCCCCAGCTCCGCCATCGGCAGGCCGCCGGAGGTGGCGGCCAGCACCAGGTGCGTCACCCAGCGGGGCCGGGCCAGGGCGGCCCGCAGGGCCAGCACCCCGCCCATCGACTGGGCGATCAGGGCGCAGGGGCGATCCAGCGGCTCCAGCACCAGGGTCAGCAGGTCGTCGAAGCCCTCCACCCCCGGCCGGGCCGGGGTGTCGCCGAAGCCGGGCCAGCCCAGGTGCCGCCGCTCGGCGGGACAGGCCAGCCGCTGCTCCAGGGGACTTCAGAAGGACGGGTCGCCCGAGGCGCCGGGAAGGAACAGCAGTCGCTCCGGCCGGCCGCTCACGGCCAATCCGCCCCCACCCCCACAAGGGCCGCACTCGCCTCCCAGAGCCGCCGGGCCAGATCGGCGTCCTGGCCTTCGGCGCTGGTGGCGGTGGCCTCGAACAGGTGCCGGCACGGAGCCGTGACGCGGTTGCGGTGGTAGGTGAAGCCGTTGACGGCGTAGCCCTCATCAACGGCCAGAGCGGCGAGCAGGGCCCCGGCGTTCTCGACGCTCTCGGTGAGGCGCAGCAGCGAGCGGGCCGCCAGGGCGAACAGACGCTGCCCCAGCTCGTTCGACTGGCGGCTGTAGCGCCAGAAGCCCCCCTCGCTGGTGGGCGGGATCACCAACCCCGGGCTCCAGGCGATCACCGGAGCGGGCGTTCCCCGCGCCTCCAGGCGCCGGGCGAACTCCCGGGCGAACAGGACGTTGCAGAGCTTGCTGTCCTTGTAGGCCTTGTCGGCACTGAACGGAGCCGAGCCGTCCACCATCGTCGTTCCCTGGCCCGGCACCAGGCCCGCCAGCGCGCCGAGCCCCGCCGGCGCCCCCACCTTGCCCCCCGCCGTGGTGGGGTCGTGCACCTCGCTGGCGGTGACCACCAGCCGCGGGGATTGGGCGGTCGCCAGCAGGGGCCAGAGCTGGTGGGCCAGCAGGACGTGGCCCAGATGGTTCACCCCGAAGCTGAGCTCATGGCCCTGGGAGGTGCGGCGCGGTTCGCTGGCGCCGGCGTACTGGAGGCCGGCATTGAGTACGAGAGTGTCGATCGGGGCCCCCTGGGCAAGCAGGGCGGCGGCACAGGAGCGCACGCTCTCCAGATCCGCCAGGTCGCAGACCTCAGCGGCGGGGGGTGTGCCTGTGCCGGCCCGCTCCAGCACCCGGCGTGCGGCCGCCTCGGCGCTGGCCCGGTCCCGGCAGGGCAGGGTGAGCCGGTGGCCGGCCCGGCAGAGGATCACCGCAGCTTCGAAGCCGATGCCGGAATTGCCGCCGGTCAGGAGGATGTGGCGCGCTGCAGCCAAGGGCGGACTCCTGCGGGTGCCGGAAGGGTGCCGAGCGGGGAAAGGCTACGGAGGCCTGGCTACGAGCTGCCGGTTCCGGCCCTGCCAGAGTGCTGGCTGTGGCCCCACTCCCCCGACGCTCGTTCCTGGCGCTGGCGACGGCCGCGGGTCTGGCGGCGGTCGTCGGCGTGGGCGTGGCGTTCCGGGAGCACACCCGCAACGCGCTCACGGTCACCAACCTCAGCGGCCTCACGATCACCTCCCTGGCGACGTCCCTGCCCTGGGAGACGCTGAGGTTCGGGCCGATCGCTCCTGGGGAGACGGTCAGCCGCTCCTTCCGCATCGTCTCCGATGCGAGTTTCGTGATCGAGGGTGAGCTGGCGGACGGCACCCGCCTGCGAGCCGACGAGGGCTACGTCACCAACAGCCAGTACGGCGAAGCGGTGCGGATCGAGGTGGCTCCCGGCGGTGCGATCCAGCTCGGCCAGCAGCGGCGCTGACGCGATCAGAACAGCCGGAACAGATTCAGACCGCCACCTTTCGGGGCCGGTGCCCCCTGGCCGTCACCGGAGCCCGGATCGAGGCGCTCCATACCCTCCCCCAGCAGGCGGGTGGCGGTGGAGCGCCGCTCCAGGCTGAGTCGCCAGGCGGGGCTGCCCTGGGGGCTGCTGAGCAGCAGCGTGTCGCCGTAGGCGGTGAAGGTGACCATCGCCGCCCCCATCGCCGCCATGGCCTGGGCGCTCACCGCGCAGGTGGTGCGCTCTGGCGCCAGCAGCACCCCGCGCTGCACCAGCCGGGCCGCTTCCGGGGCCCGCAGGGCCTCCGGCACGCCGCTGTCGGCCATGGGCAGCTCGCTGGAGGTCCACATCACGATGTCGCCCTCCTGGCGACCCATGCCCGTGGCCGTCGCCTGGTAGCCGAGGGCGGTGGGGATGGCCGGCCAGCTCAGCCGCTGGGCGCCGCCGGCCGGGGTGCTCGTCAGCTTCACCGGCGCCAGGAAGTCGTGGCCGCTGCCCACCTGGAAGCGGATCTCCGGGGCGTAGTTGCCGGTCACCACATGGTTCCCCACCAGGGAGGCCTGCGGCGGCACCGCCGGCGCCTCCTCGCCCGACGGCCAGCGACCCGAGGTGCCCGCGGGCCCGGTGGCCGTCGCCAGCCGCTTCAGGCCCGAGAGCGCCTGGCGCCGCTGGTCCTTGGTCAGTCCCTGCAGGGTGATGATCTCGGGCTGGCCGGCGCCGGCGCTCTCGGCGCAGCCGCGGAAGATCAGCAGCCGGCCCTTCGCCTCGGGGATGTCCTCCTCCTTCCACTCCCGGCCGGGCTGTCCAGGGCTGTCGGTGCCGCTTTTCAGCGGCAGGGCCGTCCCCATCGCCATGGCCGCCGGGATGCGGTGTTCGGCCGTGGGGTTGGCGGCGGTCTGCGGGGACTGCAGCCGCAGGTCCAGCTGGCGGCTGGTGGCGCCCATCGCCGGCCTGCCGCCCATCATCATCTGCAGCATCCCGGCGCCGCCCATCGCCCCCATCCCCGTCGTGGTGGTGGCCTCGATCGTGTAGGTGACGACGGGCGCCGGCGGCTTGGCGCCGGGTTTGGCCGCCGCCGCCAGGGCCGGCAGGGCCTGACCGCTGCCGAGCAGAAGAACGAGCGGTGCGGCCGCCTGCCAGGACACCCGCGGAGCACCCATGACGTCCATGCCGTTGGAGGGACGCACAATTTATGGGCCGCCGCCCCGGACAGGTAGACCCCGGGGCGCCCGCCGCCCCTGCGATGGACTCCGCCGCCCCGTCCCCGCTCCAGCGCATTGACCAGGACCTCTTCGATGCGGTGGCCGCCGCCGCCGCCAACTCCCCGCGCCGGCGCCGCAACCACAACTTCCATGCCCCCACCGACCGGGTGCAGCGGTTCCTGAACGTGCTGCAGCCCGGCACCTACGTGCGGCCCCACCGCCATCGGCGCGCGCAGCCCGGCGAGGGTTTCGAGTGCTTCCTCGTGCTGCAGGGGGCGGTGGGGCTGCTGCTGCTCGATGCCAAGGGGCGGGTGCTGCAGCGGGAGCGGATCAGCGCCGCCGGCCCCCTGCGCGGCATCGAGCTGGCCGAGGGGGTCATTCACACCCTGGTGGCCCTCTCGCCCGATGCCGTGATGATGGAGATCAAGCAGGGGCCCTACGAGCCCGCCGCCGACAAGGACTTCCTGCCCGGATTCCCCCTCGAGGGAAGCGAGGCCGCGGCGGCGCAGGAGGCGGCCTGGCGGGCGCTGTTCGGGCCCGGGGGCGACCACTCCTCCCCTGACCACTCCCTCGCCTGATCGCCCGGCCCCTCGCCGTGAATCACGCCAGGGCCCGGTCGAGGGGGGTCAGGCCAGATCGGCGCGGCGGCAGAAGCTGCAGTGGCCCCAGCGGGCCATCTCCCCGGCCGGGGCCGGCCGGCCGCAGGCGGGGCAGTCGGCCAGGCCGTGCACGTCGCAGCGGCTCGGATGCACCGCCCACACCTCCGCCTCGCTGAGGCTGCCGGGCGTGGTGGGGGCACCGGGGTGGTGCTGCTGCACCCGCACGTCCCGCACGCTGAAGCCGGCGCCGCGCAACGACCCCAGCAACTGGTGGCGGTTGTACTGGAGGGCCTGCAGCCAGGGCCCCGGTGAGGCGCCCACCGTCAGCAGGCCCCCCTGCAGCTGCAGGGGACGGCAGTGGGGGGCCAGCTGGGGCCCGGCGATCCGCGGCCACTCCCGCCACAGGGCGGCCAGATGGCCGTCGCGGCGCCACTCCTGCTGGAGGTTGTCCAGGCAGCTGGCCAGGGCACTGGCCGGGGACCGGGTGGGCGGCATCAGCAGGGCGACGTTGCCCACCTGCCGGGTCTGCACCGCCTCGACGCGCTGGCGCCGGGAGCCGCTTGGCTCGGAGGCGCGGCGCTGGCGGGACCGGGAAGGCTCCATGTAGCAAGGCTAAGCCGTGCTTCGGCCGGTGATGGAAACCGGTTCCCGGGTTGACGGGGCGGGCCGCTGGGCAAGGCTGGGGCCCGGAGAACCTCCATCCCCGGGGCATCGCCATGGCCGGCTACTTCGACGATCCCACCCTGATCCGCCAGGTCCCGGTCCTGCGCGCCGCCTATTCCGACCGCACCGCCTGGCTGCTGGCGGAGATCGCCCGGCTGGTCTACGAGAAGCTGCCCGCCGAGATCAGGGTCGACGAGCTGGTGCTCCGCATCCTCGAATCGGCCCGCAGCCAGCGGGGGGAGGCGGTGGTGCGGGCCCTGGTGGCGGCCGCCATCGAGAACGGCCAGACGGTGGACGGGGTGGTGGTCTCGGCCCTGGAAAAGGCCGGCTTCGAACTGCTCGAAGGCATCGCCGTGCAGGGCAGCGAAGCGATCCTGGTCCGCCTGAACCTCCCCTCCGGCCGGGGACCCGACGCCATGCTCGTGCTGGCCTTCCGGGGCACCCAGGTCAACAGCATCCATGACATCAGTGCCGATCTGCGGGCCCATCTGGTGGCGGCCCCCGGCGGCGGTCGGGTCCACGCCGGATTCCTGGCCGCCTTCGACAAGGTGCGCGCCCCCCTGGAGGCCGCCCTCGCCCGCCATCCGGGGGTTCCGCTCTACATCACCGGCCATTCCCTCGGCGGCGCCCTGGCCCTGGTGGCCACCCGCTACCTGGGCTCCGACAGCACCGGTGCCACCTACACCTTCGGCTGCCCCCGGGCCGGCGACGACGCCTTCTTCGCCCCGATCCGCACACCCATCTACCGGGTCGTGAACGCCGCCGACGGGGTGACGCGCATCCCCTTCGGCTACAGCCTGGTGATCCTGCTGAGTCTGATCCGGCTGATTCCCATCAACGGCACCTTCCAGATCGCCGAGTTCCTGCGGCGCAACTTCTTCGGCTACACCCATGCCGGCAGCGTCGTGTTCCTCTCCGACGCCGACAACATCCCCGATGGGCAGCAGATCCCCTTCCGGGACCTGAAGGTGGTGATGAGCCCGGAGGCGTTCTGGCGCTTCTGCGTCGTGGTGCGTCGGTTCCTCCTCACCGGGGGCAAGGCGGTGGTCGCCGACCATTGCATGGGCGATTACGCCCTCAAGCTCCAGGCCCACGCCCGGCGCCGCCACACCTGAGCGCCGCTCCGCCGGGTGTGGGTGCGGCAATCCGCTGAGGGGCGGGGAAGACCGGGCGGCAGGTTCTGGCTACTCTCGATTTGTGCATTGGCTCCGCCTCCATGGGTTTCTTCGATCGGCTGAGCCGTCTTCTGCGCGCCAACCTCAACGATCTGGTGAGCAAGGCGGAGGATCCGGCCAAGATCCTCGACCAGTCCGTCGCCGACATGCAGGCCGACCTGGTCAAGCTGCGCCAGGCCGTGGCCACCGCCATCGCCAGCCAGAAGCGGCTGCAGAACCAGGCCGAGCAGGCCGAGGCCCAGGCCCGCACCTGGTACGAGCGCGCCGAGCTGGCCCTCAAGGAGGGCAAGGAGGATCTGGCCCGCGAAGCCCTTTCCCGCCGCAAGACCTACACCGACACCGCCACCGCCCTCAACGCCCAGCTCAGCGGCCAGGCCGGCCAGGTCGACACCCTCAAGCGCAGCCTCACCGCCCTGGAAGGCAAGATCGCGGAGGCGAAGACCAAGAAGGACATGCTCAAGGCCCGCGCCCAGGCGGCCCAGGCCCAGGAGCAGCTCCAGAACGCCGTGGGCAGCCTGAACACCAACAGTTCGATGGCCGCCTTCGACCAGATGGAGGAGAAGGTGCTCAACATGGAGGCCCGCAGCCAGGCGGCCGCCGAGCTGGCCGGTGCCGACCTGGAGAGCCAGTTCGCCGCCCTCGAGGGCAGCGATGTCGATGACGAGCTGGCCGCCCTCAAGACCCGCCTCGAAGGCGGCAAGACCCCCATCTCCCTGCCCATGGAGGGGGGGCCGGCCCCCCAGCTGGAGCCGGTGAAGGTGGCCGAGGTGAACGCCGAGCTCGAGGAACTGCGCCAGTCCATCGACAAGCTCTGAATTCATACAATCGGTCCACCGCTACTCCCAACGCCGTGCCCGCCGACGTCGACTCCCCCGTCCTTGACCTCACCGATGCCAACTTCCAGGCCTCGGTCCTGGAGGTGCCGGGCCCGGTGCTGGTCGATGTCTGGGCGCCCTGGTGCGGCCCCTGCCGCCTGATGGCCCCCCTGATGACCTGGGCCGCCACGGCCTACGCCGAGGCCCCCGGCGGAGCCCTCACCGTCGGCAAGCTGGAGGCCGATCCCAATCCCGTCAGCCGCGACAGCCTCAAGGTGCAGGGTCTGCCCACCCTGGTCCTGTTCCGCGGCGGCCAGGAACTGGCCCGCCACGAAGGGGCCATGGCCCAGTCCCAGCTGGAGGCTTTCCTGGATGCCCATCTCTGAGCGCCTGTCGCGGCTCGGCAACGGCGTCTTCGCCCGCAACGACCAGCGCAAGGCCGCCTACAGCGCCAGGGCCGCCACCGGCCACGGCCCGGAGGGCTCCCCCCTACCGCCGCTGCTGGATCTCTCCCTGGGCTCCACCGACCTGCAGCCGCCCGCCGTGGCCCTCGAGGCCATCGCCGCCGGCCTGAACCGGCCCGAGAGCGCCTCCTACTGCCTCCATGCCGCCACCCTGCCCTTCCGGGAGGCGGTCGCGGCCTGGGCGCGGCGCCGTTTCGACGTGGCGGTGGATCCCGAGACGGAGGTGCTGCTGCTGGTGGGCTCCCAGGAGGGCACGGCCCATCTGCCGCTGGCGGTGCTCAACCCCGGCGATCGGGCCCTGCTGCTCGACCCCTACTACCCCTCCCACATGGGGGGCCTGCACCTGGCCAGCGCCGAACCGGTGCTGCTGCCCCTCGACGCCGACGCCGGCTGGCGGCCCGATTACGACCGCCTTTCCCCCAGCCAGTGGCAGGACCTCTCGCTGATGGTCCTGGGGTTCCCCCACAACCCCACGGCCACCACCGGCACCCAGGCCTGGCTGGATGGGGCGGTGGAGCGGGCCCTGCGCCACGACGTGGTGCTCGCCCACGACAACCCCTACGTGGATCTGGCCCTGGACGGGGAGGCCCCCGCCCTGCTGCGCCATCCCGACTGGCGGCGCTGCGGCATCGAGTTCTTCTCCTTCTCCAAGAGCTGGTGCCTTGGCGGCTACCGGCTCGCCTTCGCCATCGGCGCCGAGGCGCTGATCACAGCCCTGCGCCAGCTCAAGGGGGTGGTGGATTTCAACCAGTCCCTGGCGTTGCAGGCCGGGGCGATCGCCGCCCTGGAGCAGGCCCCCCACTGGCCCGAGCAGCTGCGCGGCGTCTACCGCGAGCGCCGCGACCGCATGGCCGCCGCCCTGGAGGCCCAGGGCTGGCCGGTGCGCCTGCCTTCGATGGCCCTCTACCTGTGGCTGCAGATCCCCGAGGTGGCCCGGGCCCGGGGCCTGGATTCGGAACGCTTCTGCGCCGCCCTGCTGGAGGGCAGCGGCGTCTGCCTCACCCCCGGCAACGGCTTCGGCCCCGGCGGTGAGAGCTGGCAGCGGTTGGCCCTGGTGCACCCGGCTGCTGAGCTGGAGGCCGGTGCGGCCCGCATCGGCGACTGGCTGCGGCGGTTTTGATCGGCGCGATCGGGGCCCTGCGGCGGCGGCGCCCCCTGGCGCCCAGGGAGGCCCCGCTGGAGCTGGCCCCCTGGCAGCTGCGGGGCCTGCCGGTGTGCGCCAGCACCGAAACGGAACTGGATCGCTGGCTGGCCCAGGATCCGCGTCTGGTGGGCGATGCTCCCCTGTGCGCCCCCCGGGCCGTGATCGCCCGCCGGCAGCGCTTCGGCCGCGGCCAGCAGGGCCGGCCCTGGTGCTCCCCGGCCGGGGGGGTCTGGCTGAGTGCGGCCCTGCCCTGGCCAGCGGCGGCGGCGACGGCCGCGGCCCCCGGCCTGGCGGTGGCGGTCGGGCTCTGCCTGCGGCTGGAGGCCCGGGGGCTGCCGGTGCGGCTCAAGTGGCCCAACGATCTGCTGCTGCCGGACATGGGTGGAGTTGGCCCCCGGAAGCTGGCGGGCCTGCTGCCGCGCCTGCGGCTGCGGGGGGGCACCTGCCGCTGGGCCCGGATGGGGGTGGGGCTCAACGTCGCCAACCGGGCGCCTGAGGGTGGTGTGGCCCTGGCGGAGCTGCTGGGATCCGGCCGCGCCGATCCCCTGCTTTGGTGCGGGGAGGTGCTGGCGGCCCTGGAGTGGGCCATGGCCTGGGCCGGGCGGCCCCAGGAGGTCTGCCGGCAGGCGGAGCGGCGCCTGCATCTTCCCGATGGTCCGATCCACCTCGACGGTGTCGACTGGTGGCCCGCCGGGCTGGCGGCCGACGGGGGGCTGCGCCTGGTGGCCGGCAGCGCCGAGCGGGTGCTGCACCGCGGCTTCGGCGCCGGATGATCACCCCCCGTACACTGTTCTTCGGCAATCCCGGCGCCGGGTCGTCCCCCTGCACGCCCCACGGCGCCCCTTCCTGACATGGCTCCCCAGCCCCTCACCGTCCTCACGGCGCTCGGCGCCGGCGCCACGGCCTCCTGGCTGGCCATGCCGCTGGTGCTCGCCCAGGCCGTTCCCGTCCTTGAGCCGGCGGACCAGGCGACCCCGGCACCGGCACCGACGCCGGTGCAGCGTCCCTCGGTGCGGATCGCGGCGCCGGTGACCCGGCCCGAGTTCCAGGCGCCGGTGCAGCCCCTGGCCCCCCCGCCCCCGGTCACCAGTGAGGCCCCCCCGGCCACCCTGCGCCCCGGAACGGCGGACCGCCGGCCGGAGCCGCCCCGCCGCTTCGACGCCTCCCTCGATGCCCTGGTGCGGGAGGGGGTCGTCACCCCCGCGGAGCGGGTGCGGGTGCGCGGCTCGCTGCTGTCGCCGCAGGAGGCCGCCACCCGAAGTCGGGCCTGCAGGGCCGGTGCCCTCTCGGCCCAGGAGTGCAGCACCGGGGTGATCATCATCGGCCGCGGCCGCAAGGATGGCCTCAGCGACGGACTGGGCGAGGGCGATCTGGTGGCCGGGGGCCGCGGGGCCGGTTTCGGCGGCTTCGGCTTCGATGCCTCCCCCCTGCCGCCGATCACCGTCCCCGTCAGCGCCCTGCTGACCGGCGCCGGCGGCAGCTTCCGCCTCACCGATGTCTTCCGCGTCACCCCCCGGCCCGCCCCGATCATCGGCAACGGCAACCAGCGGCTGCTCTTCCCCCTGATCGGCTCGGCCGTCACCACCAGCGGCTTCGGCTATCGCCTGCACCCGGTTCTGGGCAGCTGGCTGATGCACGCCGGCCGTGATCTGGCGGCGCCCGAGGGTACGCCGGTGGTGGCCGCCCTGTCCGGACGCGTCGTCAGCAGCGGCCTGGCCGGCGGCTACGGCCTGGCGGTGGAGCTGGAGCACGACCGGCCCCGGCGCCGCACCCTCTACGGCCACCTCTCCGAGCTCTACGTCAAGGACGGGGAGATGGTGCGCCAGGGCGAGGTGATCGGCCGGGTCGGCAGCACGGGCCTGAGCACCGGTCCCCACCTGCACTTCGAGCTGCGCCTGCCCCAGGACGGCGGCTGGGTGGCGACCGATCCGGGCGATCTCGATCCCGGCGGCGGCCTGTTCGCCGGCCTGGCCGGAACCGACGGCAGCGGCCCCACCGACGCGGTGGCCCTGCTGATGGGGCAGCTGATCGCCACCCTCGAGCGTCCCCGCTCCCCCCTGCCCCTGCCCGGCGAGAAGCTGGGCGTGCCCCCCGCCGCCCGCCCGACGCCGGGCTGAGGGCGCCTCAGGCGCTGATGCGGCCGTCGCGGAAGTGCACCACCCGGTCGGCCCTGGCGCCGACCTCGGTTTCATGGGTCACCAGCAGGATGGTGATCCCCTGGGCATTGAGATCGCCGAACAGGCTCAGCACCTCCTCGGTGGTGTGGGAGTCGAGGGCGCCGGTGGGTTCGTCGGCCAGCAGCATGGCCGGATCGTTGATGATCGCCCGGGCCAGGGCCACCCGCTGCTGCTGGCCCCCGGAGAGCTGGTTGGGCTTGTTCTCGAGCCGGTGGGAGAGGCCCACCCGGTCGAGGGCCGCCAGGGCCCGCCGCCGCCGCTCCTCCTTGGGCACGCGGGCATAGATCATCGGCAACATCACGTTGTCGATCGCGCTCAGCTGGGGCAGCAGGTGGAACTGCTGGAACACGAAGCCCAGCTGCTGGTTCCGCAGGTCGGCCAGCTCGTCGTCGTCGAGGCTGTCCACATCGGTGCCATTGAGCCGGTAGCTGCCGGAGCTGGGCCGGTCCAGGCAGCCGAGGATGTTCATCGCCGTGCTCTTGCCGGAGCCGCTGGCCCCCATCACCGCCAGGTAGTCGCCCTTCTGGACGGTCAGGGACAGGTCGTTGAGGGCGCGCACCTCCGTGTCGCCGCTGCCATAGACCTTCGACACGTGGACCAGTTCGGCCACCGGTGGGGTGTGGGACTCCATGGCCGCCAGGCTAGGGAAACCAGAGCCCGACTCAGCCCAGCGGGGCTATGGCGGTGGCGGCGATGGCCTGCTGGAGGATCGGGGTGCCGGCCACGGTGGAGCTGGCCCAGTCGAACAGGGGGCTGGAGAGCACCCCGCCCACGGCGGTGATCACCACACAGCCCACCAGCGCAGCCCGAAGCGGCTGCATGCCGGCCAGGTTCCAGGTGATGGCGGGGTAGGCCTTGACCACATCGGAGGCCTCCTGGGGTTCCTTCACCACCATCATCTTGATCACCGAGATGTAGTAGTAGATGGATACCACCGAGGTGACCAGACCCACCACGACGAGCAGGTACTGGTGGTCGGCCCAGCCGGCGAAGAACAGGTAGATCTTGCCGAAGAAGCCCAGCATCGGCGGGATGCCGCCGAGGGAGAGCAGGCACAGACTCAGGCCCAGGGTGATCAGGGGATCCTTCTGATAGAGGCCGGCGTAGTCGGCGATGCGGTCGCTGCCGGTGCGCAGCGAGAAGAGGATGATGCAGGCGAAGGCCCCCAGGTTCATGAACAGATAGGCCGCCATGTAAAGGACCATCGCCGAGAAGCCATCCTCGGTGCCGCACACCAGGCCGATCATCACGAAGCCGGCCTGGCCGATGGAGCTGTAGGCCAGCATCCGCTTCATCGAGGTCTGGGCCAGGGCGACCACGTTGCCGAGCACCATGCTCAGCACCGCCAGCACGGTGAACAGGAACTTCCACTGGGCATCGAAGCTCTCGAAGCAGCCCACCAGCAGCCGCACCGCCAGGGCGAAGCCGGCCGCCTTCGAGCCCACCGAGAGGAAGGCGACCACGGGGGTGGGGGAACCCTCATAGACGTCGGGCGTCCACTGGTGGAAGGGCACGGCAGCGATCTTGAAGGCCACGGTCGCCAGCACGAACACCAGGGCCAGGGCGGTGATCGGTGAGGCGCTCGTCTGGAGGGCCAGTCCGATGGTGGCCAGGCTGGTGGCCCCGCCGCTGAGGCCGTAGAGCAGGGAGGCGCCGTAGAGGAACACCGCGGCGGCGGCCGATCCCACCAGCAGATATTTCAGGGCCGCCTCGGAACTGCGGGCATCCCGCTTCATGTACCCTGCCAGCAGGTAACTGGCGACCGAGAGGGTCTCCAGGGAAATGAAGATGCTGACCAGATCGGTGGAGCCGCAGAGGAACATGGCCCCGAGGGTGGCGGCCAGCAGGATGGCGGCGTACTCCCCCATCGGCGTTCCGCTGCGCTCCACATAGCGCCAGCTCAGCAGCAGGGAGATGAGGGTGGAGGCGGCCACCACGGCCCGGAAGGCGATGGCCAGGTTGTCGGCCAGGAAGGAGCCGAGGAAGGAGGGCTCCAGCGGGCTGTTCCACTGCAGGGCCAGCAGCACCAGGGAGGCTCCAAGGCCGCCGTAGCAGATGGGCGGCACCCAGCGGCTGGCGGCCTTTTCACCGGCCAGGTCGACGACGAGGCACACCACCAGGGTCAGCAGGACAGCCGCTTCCGGAGCGATCGCGACGGCGTTCAGCTGCAGGGCCAGGGCGCCGGTGCCCAGACCCGAGACGATGGCCTCGGCGGCGGAAGCGGCCGTGGTGGCGGAGTTCGCTGCTGCCAGAAACAGGTCGGCCACAGGGTTCGGGTAGGCGCGCGATGTGGCGGACTGTAGCCGCCATCTGGAGGGGCGGTCTGGTGCCCGGATACCCGCCGGGCCCGTCGATGCGATAAAGAAGGAAGCGGTATCGCGCCTTCCCGTGGCCCACACCCTGGTCATCGTCGAGAGCCCCACCAAGGCCCGCACCATCCGGGCGTTCCTGCCCAAGACCTTCCGGGTGGAGGCGTCGATGGGCCACGTGCGCGATCTTCCCAACAACGCCAGCGAGATTCCGGCCGCCCACAAGGGCGAGAAGTGGGCCAACCTCGGCGTCAACACCGCCAACGGCTTCGAACCCCTCTACGTGGTGCCGAAGGACAAGAAAAAGGTGGTGAAGGAGCTCAAGGACGCCCTCAAGGACGCCGACCAGCTGCTGCTGGCGACGGATGAGGACCGGGAAGGCGAGAGCATCAGCTGGCACCTGCTGCAGCTGCTCGGGCCGAAGGTGCCGGTGAAGCGGATGGTGTTTCACGAGATCACCAAGGAGGCGATCGGCCGCGCACTCGACCAGACCCGTGATCTGGACATGGAGCTGGTCCATGCCCAGGAGACCCGGCGGATCCTCGATCGTCTGGTGGGCTACACCCTCTCGCCCCTGCTCTGGAAGAAGGTGGCCTGGGGCCTTTCCGCCGGCCGGGTCCAGTCGGTGGCGGTGCGGCTGCTGGTGCAGCGCGAGCGGGCCCGGCGGGCGTTCCGCAGCGGCAGCTACTGGGATCTCAAGGCCCGCCTGGAGCAGACGGCCTCGCCCTTCGAAGCCAAGCTCACCCACGTGGGGGCCGAGCGCATCGCCGGTGGCTCCGACTTCGACGAGACCACCGGCGGCCTGAAGCCCGGCAGCAAGGTGAAGCTGCTCAGCGAGGCCGAGGCGGCCGCCCTCAAGGCCGCCGTCGAAACCTCCCCCTGGCGGGTGGCGGCGGTGGAGGAGAAACCCACGGTGCGCAAGCCCGTGCCCCCCTTCACCACCAGCACCCTGCAGCAGGAGGCCAACCGCAAGCTGCGGCTCTCGGCCCGCGACACCATGCGCACGGCCCAGGCCCTCTACGAGCGGGGCTTCATCACCTACATGCGCACCGATTCGGTGCACCTCTCCGACCAGGCCCTGACGGCGGCCCGCAACTGCGTCGGAGCCATGTACGGCCAGGAGTTCCTCAGCCCGGCGCCGCGCCAGTTCAGCACCAAGGCCCGCAACGCCCAGGAGGCCCACGAGGCGATCCGGCCCGCCGGCGAGAGCTTCCGCACCCCGAAGGACACCGGCCTCGACGGCCGTGACCTGGCGCTCTACGAGCTGATCTGGAAGCGCACCGTGGCCAGCCAGATGGCCGATGCCCGGCTCACCCTGCTGGCCGTCGACATCGAGGCGGCGGGCGCCACCTTCCGGGCCAGCGGCAAGCGCATTGACTTCGCCGGCTTCTTTCGTGCCTACGTGGAGGGCAGCGACGACCCCGATGCGGCCCTGGAGGGCCAGGAGGTGCTGCTGCCCTCGCTCGCCGTCGGTGACGCGCCCCTCTGCCGGGGCGTCGAGGCCCTCGGCCACCAGACCCAGCCCCCCGCCCGCTACAGCGAGGCGGCCCTGGTCAAGACCCTGGAGAAGGAGGGCATCGGCCGCCCCTCCACCTACGCCAGCATCATCGGCACCATCGTCGACCGGGGTTACGCCACCCTGCAGAACAACTCCCTCACCCCCAGCTTCACGGCCTTCGCCGTGACGGCCCTGCTGGAGGAGCACTTCCCCGACCTGGTGGACACGGCCTTCACCTCGAAGATGGAGCACACCCTCGATGAGATCTCCACGGGCAAGGTGTCCTGGCTGCCCTACCTGGAGAACTTCTACAAGGGGGAGAAGGGCCTGGAGACCCAGGTGCAGCAGCGGGAGGGCGACATCGACCCCGGCATCTCCCGCACCGTGGTGCTGGAGGGCCTGCCCTGCGTGGTGCGCATCGGCCGCTTCGGCGCCTACCTGGAGACCAAGCGGGTGGCGGACGACGGCAGCGAGGAGCTGCTCAAGGCCACCCTGCCCCAGGAGATCACCCCGGCCGACCTCGACGCCGAGAAGGCGGAGCTGCTGCTGCGCCAGAAGGCTGAGGGGCCCGAGTCCCTCGGCGAGGACCCCGAGACCGGCGAGCAGGTGTACCTGCTGTTCGGCCAGTACGGCCCCTACGTCCAGCGCGGCCAGGTGAGCGAGGAGGTGCCCAAGCCCAAGCGGGCTTCCCTGCCCAAGGGTGTCAAGCCCGAGGATCTCAGCCTGGAGGACGCCCTGGGGCTGCTGCGCCTGCCCCGCCACCTGGGGGAGCATCCCGACGGCGGCAAGGTGCAGGCCGGCCTGGGGCGCTTCGGTCCCTACGTGGTCCACGACAAGGGCAAGGGCGAGAAGGACTACCGCTCCCTCAAGGCCGAGGACGATGTCCTGGCGGTGGGGCTGAGCCGGGCCCTGGAGCTGCTGGCCATGCCCAAGAAGGGCCGCGGCGGCCGCACGGCCCTGAAGGATCTGGGGGTGCCCGAAGGCTCCGAGGAGGCCATCCAGCTCTTCGACGGTCCCTATGGGCTCTACGTCAAGCAGGGCAAGGTGAACGCCTCCCTGCCGGAGGGCACCACCGCCGACACCATCACCCTGGAGCAGGCGGTGGAGCTGCTGGCCGCCAAGGCCGCCAGCGGCAAGGGGGCGTCCCGGGCCCGGGCCGGCACCAAGGTCGCTGCCAAGCCCGCCGCCAGGAAGACCGCCGCCAAGACGGGAGCCGCCAAGGCCCCCTCCACCAGGAGCGCGGCCGCCAAGGCCACCGGCACGACCACCGCCGCCGCCAAGAAGCCCCCCGCCACCACCAAGTCCGGTCGCCTGCGGGCCAGCGCCGTGCGGGTGATCAAGCCCGCGGCCAGCTGATGGCCCACCCCCGCCCCCCCCTTTCGCTGGCGGGGCCCCTGCTGAGCCTGCCCCTGCTGCTCTCCGCCTGTGGCGGCACGCCCTTCGGCGACGCCCTCTCCCGCAGTTTCTCGGGCGCACCGGCGGCTCCCGCCGCCCCGGCCCCCGTGACCCGCACCACCGCCCCGGCCACGCCGGCTCCCACCCCCGCCACCCCGAAGCCTGCGGCCGGCAAGGAGCCTGCGGCGAACGGGGCGACCACGCCGGCCGGCCAGGCGGCTGGTTCCCTCCCGGTGGCCCCCGCGGCTCCGGCCGTCCGTCCCGCCCCCTACCGCGTCACCATCCGCCTGCCCCAGGCGGATCCCTCCGCCCCGGCCGAGGTGGTCACCAAGGCCCTGCGGGCCGCCGGCGTGCCCTTCGAGGTGGAGACGATCGAGCGCATGCCATCGGCCGGCTCCGGGGCCGCCGAGACCCCCGCGGCTCCCGCGGGCGCCGCCAACGGCACCGCCCCCGCCACCTCCCGGCCGGCGCCGGCGCCCCGCTGACCCCATGACCCCTCCCCACCGGCGCCAGCTGAGCCATCGCCAGGCGCGCCAGCTGATGGACACCGCCTACCTGGCGGCCGCCACCGCCCTGCTCTGGGTGGCGCTCTACTACCTGCCGGTGGGCAGCCCCCTGTTCCGCCTCGCCCTGCCCCTGCCCCTGGCCCTGCTGCAGCTGCGCCATGGCTGGCGTTGTGCCCTGGAGGGCGTGGTGGTGACGACCCTGCTGCTGGTGGCCCTGATGGGGCCGATCCGCGGCCCCCTGGTGCTGTTCCCCTACGGCCTGCTCTCCCTCTGGCTGGGCTGGGGCTGGCGTCGCCGCAGCAGCTGGTGGCTCACCCTGGGGGTGGGCGGCCTGATCGGCGCCGCCGGCTTCCTGGTGCGGGTGGCCGTGCTCTCGGTGCTGGTGGGGGAGAACCTCTGGGTGGTGATCACCACCGCCGCGGCCAACCTGCTGGACCGGCTGGCGGGGGTGGTGGGTCTGGCGGGCGGGTTCGATCTCGACCAGGTGCAGTTGGCTGCCGTGCTGCTGGTGCTGCTCCAGAACCTGATCGTGGTGCTGGCCCTCCACGCGGTGGCCTACTGGATCTTCCCCCGGCTCGACCAGCCGATCAGCGAGCCGCCGCCGGCCCTGCGCTGCCTGGTGGCCCTCGACCCCCTTTGAGCCTGCCGGGGTTGATCACCGGTTCCGCGGCTGCCGCTGAGGCCTGGGGCCGGCCCTGGCGGCAGGGGTGGCCGGAGGCGGAGGTGCTGGTCCTGCTGGCGGGCACGGACACTGCCGCCGTGCCGGGCATCTCCGCCGCCGGCGCCACCCCCGCCTCCCGCCGCCGCACGGCGGCGGCCGATGCCGAGCTGCTGCTGCTGGGCCCCGCCGCTGAACTCCCCCATGCCCTGCCGCCGCTGCCCGCCGGGGTGTCCCCCGCCCTGATCAGCCACGTGGTGCTGCGGGAGCTGGGCCTGGTTCCCCTGCTGGTCGACCTGGGCTGCCCCGTGGCCCCGGCGGTGCCCCACCTGCGGCTGCCGGGGCCGGCGGGGGCCGGGCCGGCCCGCTGCCTCAGCGGCGGTGCGGCCCTCGATCCTGTGCGGCTGGAGGCCCTGCTGGCCCTGGGCCAGCGCTGGGGGGAACGGCTGGCGCCGGGGCGACCCCTGGTGCTGGCGGAATGCGTGCCCGGGGGCACCAGCACAGCCCTGGCGGTGCTGACGGGCCTGGGGGTGGCGGCCGACGGTCTGGTGAGCGGCAGCCTGCGCCACCCCGACCACGGCCGCAAGGCGGCCCTGGTGGCCCGGGGGCTGGCGGCGGCGGGCCGGGCCGTGGCTGGAGCCGGGGATCGGGCCGATGCTGGGCGGGTGGCCGCCGCCGTGGGGGATCCGATGCAGCCCCTGGCCGCCGCCCTGGTGCTGGCCGCCGCCGCCGCCGGCCGGTCCGTGCTGCTGGCGGGGGGCAGCCAGATGGCGGCGGTGCTGGCCCTGGCCCTGGCCCTGGCGCCCCCCTCCCTGCGCCCGGCGGTCGCGGCCGCCGCGGCCGTGGGCACGACCGCGTGGGTGGCCCATGAGGCCGGCAGCGACCTGGCCCTGCTGCTGCAGCGCATCGGCGAGCGCTGGGGGGTGGAGCCCCTGGCCTTCGCGGCCGACCTGCGCTTCCCCGATCCCTGCCACCCGGCCCTGGCCGCCTACGAGCGGGGCTACGTCAAGGAGGGCGTGGGGGCGGGGGGGCTGGCCCTGCTCTGGCAGCTCAGCGGCCGCTCCGCCCCGGCCCTCGCCCGCCTCTGCGACCAGGCCTGCGCCACGCTTCTGGGGCCGCCGCCGCCTACGGTCCGCTGAATGGGCGCCCCCTTCCCCCCACCGCCGACCCCGGCCCTCAGCCGCCGCACCCTGCTGCGTCTCGGCGCCGCCTCCGCCCTCACCCTGCTGGCCGGCTGCGACCGCCAGGAGACGCTGCTGCTGGCCAGCCGCGGCGACCTGCCCGCCGCCTGGGCCCGGCGCCTGCCCAAGCCCTGGCGCAGCCAGCTCCTGGAGGATCCCGCCCAGGTGCTGGCCCGGGCGGCCGCCCTCCGGACGGGTCTGCTGCAGCTCAGCGATGGCTGGGCCGCCGAGCTCAGGCCCGCCGACCTCCAGCCCATCGGCACCCCGGCCCTGATCGAGCGGCTCACGCCGATGGCGGCCCCGCTGGCCCGCCTCCATGGCCCGCCCGGCGCCGGCCCCCTGGCCTTCCCCTGGTCCTACGGCCCCTGGGTCCTGGTGCTGCGCAGCCGGCCCGACCTGGCCCGGCGCCGGGCCGAGGGCTGGGATCTGCTGCTCGACCCCAGCCTGGCCGGCCGGCTGGTGCTGCCCTCCTCCCCCCGGGTGACGATCGCCCTGGCCGGCGAGGACCCGGAGCGCCTGCGGCGGCTGCGCCGCGCCGCCCTGGCCTACGACGAGCGGGACGGCCTCAGCCTGCTGCTCACCGGCGAGGCCGAGGCCGCCGTGCTGCCCCGCCAGCGGGTGGTGGGCCTGCTGCGCCGGGATCCCCGGCTGCAGGTGCTGCTGCCCGAGAGCGGCTCCCCCCTCACCTGGAACCTGCTGCTGCGGCCGGCCGGGCCCCATCCGGAGCCGCCCCTGGAGTGGCTGGGGGAGGCCCTGGAGCCCCCCTTGCTGCCGGCCCTGCTGGCGGGCGGCTGGGTGCCGCCCCTGCCCAGGGAGCAGCTGCAGCGCGCCCTGGCGGACTTTCCGGCGGCCGTCGCCGCCCTGCTGCTGCCCCCCCAGCCGGTGCTGGAGCGCTGCTCCAGCCTGGCGCCCCTCACCGCCTCCGAGCGGGCGGCGCTGCAGCGGCTCTGGGATGGGGCCGCCCCGGTTCCCGCCGCCTGATCCGTCCGAGTACCCGTCCGAGCACCCGGCCGTGCAGCGATCTGGGCGGGCTCAGCCCCACAGGCGCCGTCGCGGGGCGGCCGCCAGCCGGCGGTGGGTGTCCGCCAGCAGGTCGGGGATGGGCAGCTGCAGCGGACAGCGGGGCAGGCAGGCGCCGCAGCGGCCGCAGGCGGAGGCATCCACCGCCTCCCACCAGTGGCCGGCCCGGCCGATCAGGTTGTAGCGCTCCGTGGCGAAGGGCTCCATGCCATGGCCGACCGCCAGGTTGCGCAGCCGCAGCAGGGCCGGAATCGGCACGGCGTTGGGGCAGGGCAGGCACTGGCGGCACTGGCCGCAGCGCTCGGCCCCGAGCCGCTCCCTGCCGGCCGCCTCCAGGCGGGCCAGGGCCGCCGCCAGGTCCCGCCCGTCGCTGGTGGCACCGGCGTCGGCCAGCCGCACCGCCCAGGCCAGATCCTCCGGCACGGCGGCCCCCAGGGTGAGGGTGCTGATCCCCTCGGCCAGCAGGAAGCGGTAGGCCAGCTCCAGCGGCGCGAAGGGGGCGCAGTCGGCGACCAGCTCGCCGGGAGGGTCATGGAGACGGCCGCCCTTGTCGGCCGGGGAGATGGCCATCACGCCGATCCCCGCCGCCAGGGCGGCCCGGGCCAGGGGCAGCCGCTCCTGGTCGAACAGGTGCACGTGGAGGCTGCAGAAGCCGAAGCGGCCGCTTTCCAGGGCCGTCTCGATCAGGGCGGTCTCGCCGTGGCTGCTGAAGCCCACCTGCCCCACCAGCCCCTCGCCTGTGGCCCAGGCCAGCAGCTCGGCCCCCGGCCCCGTGAGGGCCCAGGCCAGATGCTCCGGCCGGTTGAGGCCGTGCACCGCCAGGTTGTCGAGCCGTTCGACCCCCAGCCGCCGCAGGCAGGCCCGCAGCTGGGTCCGGCCGTCGTCCAGGTCCGGTCCCGGCAGCAGCTTGCTGGTCAGCACCAGGGAGGCACGGGCTGCGGGGTCCCGCTCCCCCAGCCGCTCAAGGGCCCGGCCGAGAAACGCCTCGGCCGGGCCGTAGGCGGGGGCCGTCTCGATGTGGTTGATGCCCGCCGCCAGGGCCGCCTCCAGCACCGCCTCCATCACCGCCGGGGCGTCCAGGGCCCGCATTGTGCCGAGGGTGAAGGCCGACACCGGTCGCCCCCGTCCGAAGGGCCGCCGTGCCGCAGCCAGCGGCGTCACCGGCGGCTCAGAGGCCAGGGGCGCCGGCCTCGGGGCCGTCCTCCGGGCCCGGATCGGCCTCGGCGACGGTACGGCCGATGTGGCGGATCAGGTCGGCCGGGGTGGTGCGCTCCAGGAAGCGGCGGAAATCCTCCTGATCTTCGGCATCGGCCTCCGCATCGACGGGAATCGAGGCGTCGGCGACCACCTCCTCGAGCATCCAGATGCCGCTGTCGGTGCGCAGGGCCAGGGCGATGGCGTCGCTGGGCCGGGCGTCCAGTTCCAGCAACTGGTCGGTGCCGTTCTGGAGCTTGAGGACGGCCCGGAACGTGTTGTCCTCGATCGTGTGGATGATCACCCGCTCCAGCCGCAGGGCGCCGGCCTCCAGCAGGCTGGCCATCAGGTCGTGGCTGAGGGGCCGGGGCGGGCGCTCCCGGTTGAGGCCCGAGAGGATGTTCTGGGCCTGGGCCTGGTCGATCCAGATCGGCACTTGCCGGCGGCCGGAAGGGTCCCGCAGCAGAACGATGGGGCTGCGGCTGGCCGCATCCAGGGCGATCCCGGCGACACGCATTTCAACCATGGTCGGGCCCGTTCCTCGTGCGTGTTGGTCCCCGTGAAACGATTATGGCCAGTGCCGCCGCCTCAGGGGATGTTCACCGGACTGGTGCAGGCCATCGGTAGGCTGGAGCGGAGTCCGGCCGGTGTGCGGGTGCGCACCGACCTCGGCCCCCTGGCCCTGGGGGACAGCGTCGCCGTCGACGGGGTCTGTCTCACCGTGGCCGAACTCCTGGCCGATGGCTTCCGGGCTGATGTCAGCGAGGAGACCCTGGGCCGCAGCACCCTGGCGGAGCGGGCCGCCAGCGTTGGCCGGGTGAACCTGGAGCCGGCCCTGCGCCTGGCGGACCGACTCGGGGGCCATCTGGTCAGCGGCCACGTCGATGGCCTCGGCGAGATCACCGCCATCGAGCGGCAGTCCGGCTCCTGGCGGCTGGAGGTGGCCTGGCTGGATCCGGCCTACGGGCGCTACGTGTGCGAGAAGGCGAGCGTCGCCCTCGACGGCATCAGCCTCACGGTGGCCGGCTGCGAGTCCGACGGCAGCCGCTTCTGGATCGCCGTGATTCCCACCACATGGACCGGCACCACCCTGGCGGGCCGCCGCGTGGGGGACCGGGTCAATCTGGAGGCCGACCTGCTGGCCAAGTACACCGAGCGGCTGCTGCGACCTGCGGCGGCGCCGCCCCAGGCCACCCTTTCCTCCGCCTGGCTGGCGGAGCACGGCTGGGGCTAGGCGCGTCGCGGCGGATGCTGCGACAGATCACGTCTCGTTGTCAGTGGCAGGCGCCACCGTCACGCTGGCCTCAGTCCGAGCGGTGCCAATGCTGACCCCCGATGCCCCCTCCTCCCGCCAGGCCATGGGGGCGGCCCTGCGCGCCTTCACCCTGGCCGAAGGGGTGATGCTGATCGTGCTGGGGGTGCTGGCCCTGGCCTTTCCCGTGCTGGCCTCCAAATGGGTCACCGCCGTGGTGGCCATCGCCTTCCTGGTGGGGGGCCTGGTGGGCTGGATCAGCTCCCTGCTGCGCTCCCCGGGCCTGAGCCGGGCGATCACCTTCTGGCGCCTGGTGACGTCCACCCTGTTCCTGGTGCTGGGGGTCTGGATGATCCAGCAGATGGCGGCCGGCCCGGCGGCGGCAGCGATCCCGATGGCGGGCCTGGCCCTGGCCATCGGCGTGGTGTTCGTGGTGGAGGGGATGGTGGAGGTCCTGGTGGCGACCTCCCACCGTCACATCCCCGGCTGGCGCTGGGGACTGGTGAACGGACTGGTGACCCTCGCCCTGGGGCTGCTGATCCTCACCATGAAGTTCTGGAGCCTGCTCTGGGTGGTGGGGACCCTGGTGGGCATCAGCTTCCTGTTCAGCGGCATCGACCTGCTGCGCTTCAGCGCCAGCTTCCATCCCGAGCAGGACTGAGCGCCTTGCTCAGGACGGGCCTTCCGTGCTGGCGCCATCGAGGGGCAGCAGCCAGATCGAACCGGTCTCCTTGTGGATCTCGATCCGGAACTCCTGGCCCGGCTCCAGCCCCATGCGGCGGGTGTAGGCCTGGCCGATCAGCAGGTTGCCGTTGCCGTGCACCCGGGTGCGGAACTCGGCCTGCCGCCCCTTCCCCACCCCGGCCGAACCGCCGCTGGCGCTGGACGGTACGGGGTAGCCCTTGGCGGCCACCAGGGCGCGATAGAAGTTCTTCCTGAGCACCCGACCGCTCGGCCCGACATAGCCGCAGGCCCGGGCGATCTGCTCCTCCGGCCGGTTGCTGAGGGAACGGGCCCGCTCCAGCAGGGCCTGGCCCTCCAGCATGACGGTGCCGGCTGGACTGTCCTCGTTGGCTGGTCCTTTCTGGGCACCCATCAGCCGGTCAGACGGAGACATCTGAATGAATTGTGCCGATTGCTGTGCTGAACGGGCAACAGTCAGCGAATCAGAGCAGGTAAAGAATCCCGTAAAGCACCACCCAGATGCCGTCGACGAAGTGCCAGTAGAGCTCGGCGGCCTCCAGGCCGAACGGGTCGGCGCTGGTGACGCGGCCGCCGTTGCGGGTCTGCACCCAGACCAGCAGGATGCAGATCACTCCGAGGGTGACGTGCAGGCCGTGGAAGCCCGTCAGGGCATAGAACGTGCTGGCGAAGAGGTTGTCGGTGAGGCCGAAGGGCAGGGTGAAGTACTCCACCATCTGGCCGGTCAGAAACGCAGCCCCCAGGCCCGCGGTGAGCAGCAGCCAGTTGCGGCAGGGCCCCATGCGACCCAGCAGCAGATTGCGGCCGGAGCGATGGAAGGTGTAGCTGCTGACCAGCAGCAGCATGGTGTTGATCGAGGGCAGCAGCAGTTCCAGCTCGTAGGTGGAGCCCGCCGGCAGGGGATTCACCGCCCGGAAGGTGAGATAGGCGGCGAAGAAGCCGGCGAAGGTCATCCCGTCGGCCACCAGGAAGGTGGCCAGGCCGAAGAGCCTGAGATCGGCATGGCCGCCGTGGTCCTCGGCGGCGGCCGCTTCGGCGGCGGTGGCGCTGCCGCTGGTGGCGAGGCTGGTCATGGAGGCCGGACGGTGGATGGGGGTGGAAGAGGCGGGGGTAGGGACGGTCAGCGGCGCCCGGCGCCACTCCAGAGGTCCCGGCCGGTGGCAGCCTGCACGCTCAGGGTGTCCTCATCGACCCCGTAACCGTAGGGGTGCTGCACCAGCGGCGCCTCACCGATCCAGTTCTCCACCGGCGGCGGCGAAGAGGTGAGCCATTCCGGCGTGAGGGCGTTCCAGGGGTTGTCGCCGGCCACCTGCCCGCGGAAGGCGCTGACGATCACGTTGTAGAGGAAGGGCAGGCTGCTGACCGCCATCAGCAGGGCCCCCACACTGCTGATCTGGTTGAGGGTGGTGAAGCTGGGGTCGTACTCCGCCACCCGGCGCGGCATGCCGTTGAGGCCCAGCCAGTGCTGGGGGGCGAAGCAGAGGTTGAAGCCGATGAAGGTAAGCAGGAAATGCAGCCGGCCGAGATCCTCATTGAGCATGCGGCCGGTGAACTTCGGATACCAGTGGTAGACCGAGGCGAAGATCACGAACACCGTGCCGCCATAGACGATGTAGTGGAAGTGTCCCACCACGAAGTAGGTGTCGTGGACGTGGATATCGAAGGGCACCTGGGCGAGGGCCACGCCTGTGATGCCCCCGAACACGAAATTGACGATGAAAGCGCAGGAGAACAGCATGGCGCTGTTCAGAGCCAGCTTGCCGCCCCAGAGGGTGGCCAGCCAGTTGAAGAACTTGATCCCCGTGGGCACGGCGATGAAGGAGGTGGCGATCGTGAAGAACAGCCGCATCCAGGGCGGGGTGCCGCTGGTGAACATGTGGTGGGCCCAGACCACCAGGCCCAGCACCACGATGGCCAGGATCGAATACACCATGGTGGTGTAGCCGAACAGGGGCTTGCGGGCGTGGATGGGCAGGATCTCGCTCACCAGGCCGAAGGCCGGCAGCACCATGATGTACACGGCCGGGTGGGAATAGAACCAGAAGAGATGCTGGTAGACCACCACGTTCCCCCCAAGGGCCGGGTTGAAGAAGCCCGTGTGGGCGACGATGTCGAAGCTCAGCAGCAGCAGGGTGCCGGCCAGGACGGGGGTGGAGAGCACCACCAGGATGCTGGTGCCGAGCATGGCCCAGCAGTACATGGGAAGCTGCATCAGCTTCAGCCCGGGCCGGCGCAGCTTGAGCACGGTGGCGATGAAGTTGATGCCACCGAAGATCGAGCTGCCCCCCAGGAGCAGCACGCTGACGATCCAGACGACCTGGCCCAAGGCCGGGGTGGTGATGCTCAGGGGTGGGTAGGCCGTCCAGCCGGACTGGGCCGCGCCGGTGATGAAGTAGCTGCCGATCAGCAGGATCCCGGCCGGCGGAATCATCCAGAAGGCCACGGCATTGAGCCTGGGGAAGGCCATGTCCCTGGCGCCCACGTAGAAGGGAATCAGGTAGTTGCCGAAGGCACCATTAACCACCGGCACGATCCACAGGAAGATCATCACGGTCCCGTGGAGGGTGAGAACTTCGTTGTAGGTTTCGCGGCTGACGAAATCAGAGATCGGGCTGGTCAGTTCGGCGCGGATCACGCCGGCCAGGGCACCGCCGATGAAATAGAAGAGGAATCCCGTCACCAGATACTGCAGCCCGATCACCTTGTGATCCAGGCTGAAACTGAAGTAGCGCAACCAGCCCTGGGGCTGGAGGCTCTCCTGGAAGTCGTTGGGGGAGGCGACGGTCATCGGGCGTGTGGGTGCGGGCGGAGTCGAGTTCGGGGGTCGGGGCGTCAGGCGGTGGGGGTGCCCGCGGCGCTGGCCACCGTGGCGGCCACGGGACTGTTCTTCTGCAGCCAGGCGTCGTAGGCATCGGGCTCGTGCACCACCACGGTGGAGCGCATGCCGCCGTGGTAAGGGCCGCAGAGCTCGGCGCAGATGATCGGGTAGCTTCCCGGCTTGGTGGGGGTGAAGGTGAGCACGGTGGGCTGGCCAGGGATCACGTCCTGCTTGAGCCGGAACTGGGGCACCCAAAAGGCGTGGATCACGTCGTTGGCCTTCATGCGCAGCTCTACCTGCCGGCCGTTGGGCACATGCAGCTCACCGCTGGTGATGTCGCCTTCCGGGTAGTGGAAGATGAAGGCGAACTGCATGGCCGTCACCTCCACCGGCAGGACATTGGCTTCGCCGGCCGTCGTGCCGATGCCCCCCCAGACCCGGGGGGCCTTCACGGGCGCCATGCCCTCCGGGGCGGGGTCCGCGGTGGTGACGGACGCCTCCATGGTTTCCAACGCCGGCATCCGGTGCATGGCGGAGTGGTCGTTGAGGCTGCTCATGCCCCCCATGCGCTCATAGATGTCGTAGCTGTAGATGCCGACGAACAGCACCACGATCGCCGGGATGGCGGTCCAGACGAGCTCGAGCAGCAGATTTCCCTCGATCGCCTGGCCGTCGGTGAGGTCGCCGCTGCGGCGGCGGAAGCGAATCAGGCTGAACACCACCAGGCCGACGATGCCCAGGAACAGGATCGTGCCGATGCTGAACAGCACCCGGAACAGGGAGTCGTAGACGGGCGCGTTGGCGCTGGCGTCGAGGGGCAGCAGGTTGACGTTGTATCCCACCCACAGGCCGGACAGGACAAGTGCCATGCCCACCAGCAGGGTGACCAGGGAGGAGGGAATCGGCACGGGGACGGCGGCGGGACGGAGTGCGGAAGGGTGGCGAGCCCTGAGACCAACAGCTTATGGACGGCCGTTCGCGCGCTGCGCGTTCGTTGTAACCAGAGACGCGATTTCGGAGAAATTTCACTTTCACTTCGGGCGATGTGCTGATACGCACATCTTTCAAGGCCACCAAACTTCCTGGCCCATCGGGGCGTACGCCTGGGCCCCCGCCGCCCGGGGCCCGCTGCCGCGGCGGAAGGTCACTGCGAGCATGAAGCTCACCCCTGCCCGGCTGTGGTGCGATCGGTCGCCGGGATCCCGGGGTTCCGAGGCTCCCCACACCCCGAGCTGCACCTGAGCGGAGCTGCGATGCCCTTCACCCACGAGCAGATCCAGAGACTCCGCCACCGCCATCGCGGCTACATCCTCACCCTCGCCACCGAGGTCCTGCTGATACTGGCGCTGCCGTTCAGTCAGTCACACGCCTGGCTGCTCTCCCTGCTGCTGATCGGCCTGGCGGTGGTGCTGATCACCACCGTGACGCGCTACTCCCCCCTGGTCAGCACCCGGCCCCTGCTGTACGGGCTCGGTGGCCTGGCGCTCGCCCTGGAGGTGCTGTGGCATCTGGCCCTGGCCTTTGATCCACCCTTGGGGCGCCTCGTCACGGTGCCCCATGTGATCGCCTGGCTGCTGTTCTTTCTGGTGGCGCTGATGCGCAAGGTGAAGACCCTGGTGCGCGAGCCCTTCGTGACGCTGGCCGTGGTGATGGGTGCCACCGCCGGCTATCTCCTGGTCGGGATCGCCGGCGGGGTGATGCTGGTGGCCCTGTGGGTTCTGCACCCCGGCGCCTACGACCTCTCCGCCCTGCCGGTGCTTCAGGATCGCCACGCCGATGCCGTGGCCATGGCGCCGGCGCTGATGGCCGCCTCGTTCATGATCCTGACCAGCGTGGGCTCGGCGGTGCTGCGCAGCAGCGACGTGACCGGCCAGCTGATCACGGTGGTGATCACGATTTCGGGACAGCTCTACATCGCCATCCTGATTGCCCTGATCCTGGGTCGCTTCCACACCAGGCCCGCCAGAGCCAGGGCCTTGCCGTTGTCCCGTCCCCATCGGGAGGGCCACCAGCCCTCGCACCACGGACTCCGGACGCCCAGAGGCCCCTCTTTCCCTGTCGGCCGTTGCCTGGGCCTGCCGTTCCATCCTCTGGGTGATCGCCACCGCTGAGGCGGCGAAGGGCCCTGCGCGCGCCTCACTTTCGTTGTAGCCAGAGAGGCAATTTCGGAGAAATTTCACATTCACTTCGGGCGATGTGCTGATTCGCACATCTTTATATGCCCGCTAACTTGGGCACCCGAAAGAGCAATCGTTCATGGCCGTGGCGCCGTCCGCGCAACCCCTGCCCCTGCCCCGGTCCGCCCCCGGGGAGAGCTGGCCCGTGCGCCTGGTGCCCCTGCTCACCGCCCACCTCGTCGTCGCCCTGGTGGCCCTGGTGGCCATCGGTGGCGCCACCCGGGTGATGCAGGCCGGGCTGGCCTGTCCCGACTGGCCCCTCTGTTACGGCGTGCTCTGGCCGGGCCGCCAGTGGAACCTGCAGGTGTTCCTGGAGTGGTTCCACCGCCTCGACGCCTTCCTGGTGGGTGTGGCCCTGCTGCTCCTGTTCGCCCTCAGCCTGCGCTTCCGCGCCCGCTTCCCCGGCTGGCTGCCGTGGAGTGCCGGCCTGGCCCTGGTCATTGTGGCTGTCCAGGGCGGCCTGGGTGCCCTCACCGTGCTCAGCCAGCTGGCCGCCCCCACCGTCACCCTGCACCTGGCCGCGGCCCTGAGCCTGGTGCTCCTGCTGAGCGCCATGCACCAGGGGCTGGAGCGCCGGGTTGCCTTCGGGGCGGCCCCCCTGGCCGGCCATCTGCCGCGCTGGTGGTCTCCCCTCCCTGTCCTGGCCGCCCTGCTCGTCGGTGGCCAGTGCCTGCTGGGGGCGGCCATGGCCAGCCGCTGGGCCGCCCCGCTCTGCCTGCAGGCCGGGCAGGGTTGCCGCTGGCTGCTGCTGCACCGGCAGGGGGCCTACCCGGCGGCGGTGGCGGTGCTGCTGCTGGCCGCCGCCTCCATGGCCCTCCCGGCCGGCCACGGCCGATCCTGGGCCATGGCCGTTGCCGCCGCCGGCCTGGTGGTGGTCCAGGTGGTGCTCGGGGTGCTCACCCTGCGGCTCCAGCTGGCCGTCCCGGCCGTCACCATCGCCCACCAGCTCACCGCCGCCCTGCTGGTGGGGGTGCTCGGTGGGCTCTGGGGACTCGCGTTCCCGTCCCCGCCGTCCGTTTCTGTCCGTCCCGAGGTGGCCCATGGTTAGTGTCAGCGCCGTGGCGGCCATCGCCGCACCCTCCGCGCCGGCGGCGATCCGGCCTTCGGTGAAGCTCCCGGCCTGGCTGGAGGTGGCCAAGCCGCGGCTGATTCCGCTGCTGCTCGCCACCACGGTGGGGGGCATGGCCCTCACCGCCGCCTGGCCGCTCGATCCGGTGCGCCTGCTCTGCACCCTGGTGGGCGGTTCGATGGCCTCGGCCGCCGCCGGGGTCCTCAACTGTCTCTGGGAGCAGGAACTCGACGGCCGCATGCAGCGCACCAGCCGCCGTGCCCTGCCCTCGGGCCGCCTGGCCCAGCGCCAGGCCTTCGGCCTCGCGGTGGCTCTCACCGTCGGCTCGGTGCTGGTGCTCGTCCTGGGCGTCAACGCCCTGGCCGCCTCCCTGGCCCTGCTGGGGCTGTGCAGCTACGTGCTGCTCTACACGGCCCTGCTCAAGCCCCGCACCACCCAGAACATCGTCATCGGCGGCATGGCCGGGGCGATCCCGCCCCTGGTGGGCGCGGCGGCCGCCACCGGCCACCTGGGCTGGAGCAGCTGGTGGCTGTTCAGCCTGGTGATGGTCTGGACACCGGCCCATTTCTGGGCCCTGGCCCTGCTCCTGCATGAGGACTACCGCTCCGTCGGCATTCCGATGCTGCCGGTGGTGAAGGGGCTGACGGTCACGGCCCGGGCCATCGGCCGCTACAGCTGGGCCACGGTGGCCATGAGCCTCGCCGGGGTGGTGGCCCTCCCCAGCGGCGGCTGGCTCTACGGCCTTCTGGTGCTCCCCTTCAACGCCCGGCTGCTGCAGCTCAGCTCCAGCCTGGCGGAGGACCCGGGCGACCCCCGCCGGGCCCGCAGCCTGTTCCGCTGGTCGATCTTCTATCTCTTCGGCATCTGTCTGCTGCTGGTGCTGGCGCGAACGCCCCTGGCCGCCGCCGGTTCCCCAGCCTCCCTGCTGGCCGCCGCCCTCCATCTGGCTCCGGCTGCGGCTGCCTAGATTGTCCTGGCTTCCAGCCCTTCGCGATTGATCCCGGCTTGATCGAGCTCGAGCACCTCAGCAAGCGTTTCGGTGGCCGCAAGGTGGCGCCCGTGCAGGCCCTCGACGACCTCTCCCTCAGCGTCCCGGCGGGTTCCCTCTACGGTCTTCTCGGCCCCAACGGCGCCGGCAAGACCACGGCCCTGCGGATCCTCTGCACCCTCCTGGCCCCCGATGCCGGCCAGGTCCGGGTGGCTGGGGTGGACGCCCTGGCCGAGCCCCGGGCCGTCCGGCGCCTGCTCGGCTACGTGGCCCAGGAGGTGGCCATCGACAAGATCCTCACCGGCCGCGAACTGCTCCATCTCCAGGCCGCCCTGCACCACATGGGGGCCGTCGACCGCCTGGAGCGCACCGCCGAACTGATCGAGCTGCTCGCCATGGGCGACTGGATCGATCGCCGCTGCGGCAGTTACTCCGGCGGCATGCGCCGGCGCCTCGATCTGGCGGCCGGGCTGCTGCACCGCCCCAGGGTGCTGGTGCTCGATGAACCCACGGTGGGCCTCGACATCGAGAGCCGTGCCACCATCTGGCAGGTGCTGCGCCAGCTGCGGGACCAGGGCACCACGGTGCTGCTCAGCAGCCACTACCTGGAGGAGGTCGATGCCCTGGCCGATCGCCTGGCCATCATCGACGGCGGCCGGGTGATCGCCGAGGGCACCCCCGCCGCCCTCAAGGGGGCCCTGGGGGGCGACCGGGTGACGCTGCGGGTGCGGGAGTTCAGCGATGAACAGGAGGCCAGCCGGGTGCGCGACCTGCTCCAGGCCTGCCGCGGCGTGCGCCAGGTGGTGGTCAACCGGGCCCAGGGCTATTCCCTCAACCTGGTGGTCGAGGACAGCGGCGTGGTGGAGACCCTGCGGCAGCAGCTGGCCGAGGCCCAGCTGCCGGTGTTCGCCCTGGCCCAGAGCCGCCCGAGCCTGGATGACGTCTACCTTCAGGCCACCGGCCGCACCCTGAGCGATGCGGAACTCTCTGTGGCCGGTCGCCGTGACCTCAAGGAGGAACGCAAGCAGTCGATGCGATGACCCGCACCCCCGAATCCCCATGACCAGCGCCAGCCCCTCCCTCACCCCCATGCCCGCCGCCAGCGGTGAACCGTCGGCCCTGGCCGAGATCACCCAGGAGACGCTCGCCCTGACCCGCCGCCTGTTCGTCCAGCTGGCCCGGCGTCCCTCCACCCTGGTGGCGGGCGTGCTCCAGCCCCTGATCTGGCTGGTGCTGTTCGGGGCCCTGTTCGCCAACGCCCCGGAGGGTCTGCTCCCCGGTGGCATCAGCTACGGCCGCTTCCTGGGGGCCGGGGTGATCGTGTTCACGGCCTTCAGTGCCGCCCTCAATGCCGGGCTGCCGGTGATGTTCGACCGGGAGTTCGGCTTCCTCAACCGGTTGCTGGTGGCGCCGCTGCGCTCCCGCAGTTCGATCGTCTTCGCCTCGGTGCTCTACATCACCAGCCTGAGCCTGGTGCAGAGCCTGGCGATCATGGGCACCGCGGCCCTGCTGGGCTACGGCTGGCCCGGTGGGGCGGGGCTGCTGCTGGTGCTGGTCACCCTGCTGCTGCTCGTCTTCGCCGTCACCGCCCTCAGCCTCGGACTGGCCTTCGCCCTGCCCGGCCACATCGAACTGATCGCGGTGATCTTCGTGGCCAACCTGCCGCTCCTGTTCGCCAGCACCGCCCTGGCGCCGATTTCCTTCATGCCCCCCTGGCTGGGCTGGCTGGCGGCCCTGAATCCCCTTACCTTCGCGATTGAACCGATCCGCGCCGCCTACGCGGGGTCCTTCCACCTCACCGATGTGGTGCTGGTGGCTCCCTACGGATCCCTCACAGCGCTCACCTGCCTGGCCATCCTGGCGGGGCTGGCCGCTGGTCTGTTCCTGCTGATCCGCCCGATGCTGGATCGCAAGCTCACCTGACGTCCCGCCCCGTGTCCCTGCCGCCCCCCCGTCCAGAGCTCTCCAGCCTGCTGCTCGAGGCCATCCGCCGCAGGGATGCCGCCACCGTCGCCCGCCTCACCGGCCAGTGGGCCCACCGTCACGGGGTGACCTCCCTGGAGAGCTTCCGCACCGGCAGCGTGGTCGCCGAGGCGGGCTGGGAGGCCGGCGACTGGCTGCTCCAGCACATGGATGCGGCGATGGCCCCCGCCAGCGTGACCATGGCCGAGGCCTTCGCGGCCCTCGAAGATTCCTTCTCCGCTCCCCTGCGGCCCGCCCCGAGCTCGGTCATCCCGATCACGGCTGTCCCCAGCCCCGTCACCCCCCTCAGGGCTGTCCCTGAGGCGACGAACCCCGAGGCGACCGAACCCGTCGCGGACACCGTCGAGGAGCCAGTCCCCGCCCCCTTGGCCGAGGCCGAGGCGCCTGCTGGCCTGTCGGAAGCCATCGCCCTGCACCCCCAGACCCCGAGCGCGTCGCCGGCGCCGGCGCCCTCCACCCTGGCCGACCTGCGCTCCTGGCTCTCCGCGGCACCGCAGCATCGCCGCGCCAGCTGATCCCCTGCCCCCGCCCCCGCCCATGGCGCCCTCCCGTCCCCTGCCTGAACGGGCCGCCCTCGGCGGTCGGCTGATCGTCTCGGTGCAGGCCCCCGAGGGTTCCCCCCTGCGCGATCCTGCCGTGATCGCGGCGATGGCGGAGGCCAGCCTGCTGCAGGGGGCCGCCGGTGTGAGGCTCGAGAGTCCGGAGCACATCGGCGCGGTGCGGCGCCGCTGCCCTGACGCCCTGATCGTGGGGCTCTGGAAGCGAACGTTCCCGGACAGCTCCGTGTACATCACCCCCGGCTGGGAGGAGATCCGCGCCGTCTGGGCGGCCGGAGCCGATGTGGTGGCCATCGATGCCACCGAGCGCCCCAGGCCCGACGGCCAGGAGCTGGACCGGCTGATCGCCCGTGCCAGACAGGAGCTGGGGGCTCCGCTGATGGCGGACGTGGACAGTGTCGCCAACGGGCTGCGGGCCGCTGCCTTGGGCTGTCAGTGGGTGGGCACCACCCTGTACGGCTACACCGAGGCCACTGCCTCGCTGCCGCCGCCCGCCTGGGATCTTCTGGGCCCCCTGCGCCGCGACCTGCCCGAAACGGTCGCCCTGATCTGTGAAGGGGGCATCGCCTCGAAGCAGGACGCGGCCCGCGCCCTCGCCTGTGGGGCCGATGCCGTGGTGGTGGGGACGGCCATCACCGGCGTGGACCTGCAGGTGGCCGCCTACGTGAAGGCGATGGCCGGCTGAGCGTCAGCCCAACCGGCCCGTGCCGGCACCCCGGGGGCTCACATCATGCCGGGCATGCCCATGCCGCCCATGCCACCCATTCCTCCCATGCCACCCATTCCTCCCATGCCGCCGTCGCCGGCGGGGGGGGCGGGGGGTTCCGGCTTGTCGGCGATCACGGCTTCGGTGGTGATCAGCAGCGAGGCGATCGAGACCGCATCCTGCAGGGCGAGCCGCACCACCTTGGCCGCATCCAGGATGCCGACGGCGAGCAGATCGTCGTAGCTGTCGGTGAGGGCGTTGTAGCCCTTGCCCTGGCTGAGCATCTGCTGCACCACCACGTCGCCGTTGGCGCCGGCGTTGATGGCGATCTGGCGGGCCGGGGCCGTCAGGGCCCGCTTCACTATCTCCACGCCGGTGCGGACGTCGCCCTCGCAGCGGCTGGCCAGGGCTCCGAGGTCCTCGGTGAGCTGAACCAGGGTGCTGCCGCCGCCGCCGACGATGCCCTCATCGATGGCGGCCCGGGTGGCGTTGAGGGCGTCCTCGATGCGCAGCTTGCGGTTGCGCAGTTCGGTCTCGGTGGGGGCTCCCACTTTGATCACGGCCACACCGCCGGCCAGCTTGGCGATGCGCTCGTTGAGCTTCTCGCGGTCGTAGTCGGAGTCGGTGGCCTCCAGCTCCCGCTTGATCGCCGCCACCCGATCGCTGACGGCGGCGCGCTGGTCATCGGCCGCCACGATCGTGGTCGTGTCCTTGCTGATGGTGATGCGGTGGGCATGGCCCAGGTCGGCCAGGGTGGCCTTGTCGAGGGTCATGGCCCGGTCCTCGCTGATCACCGTGGCGCCCGTGAGGATGGCGATGTCCTCGAGCATGGCCTTGCGGCGGTCGCCGAAGCCCGGCGCCCGCACGGCGGCCACTTGGAGCACGCCACGGGTCTTGTTGACCACCAGGGTGGCCAGGGCCTCACCCTCCACCTCCTCGGCCAGGATCACCAGGGGCCGGCCGCTTTTGGAGACGGCCTCCAGCACCGGCACCAGGTCGACCACGGTGCTGATCTTGCGATCGGTGATCAGCAGCAGGGGATTGTCGAAGGCGCACTCGCGCCGGTCCTGGTCGGTCACGAAGTAGGGGGAGGAATAGCCGCGATCGAAGGCCATGCCCTCGGTCACCTCCAGCTCGGTGGCCAGGGATTTGGATTCCTCCACGGTGATCACGCCGTCGGCGCTCACCTTCTCGACCGCCTCGGCGATCATCCGGCCGATCTCCTCATCGTTGCCGGCGCTCACCGTGGCCACCTGGCGGATGGCATCGCCCGCCACGGCGCGGGAGCGCTCGGCGATGCCCGCCACCACCACGGCCGTGGCCTGCTCCATGCCGCGGCGGAGGGCGACGGGGCTGGCGCCGGCGGCCACGTTGCGCAGGCCCTCTTGCACCAGCGACTGGGCCAGGACGGCGGCGGTGGTGGTGCCGTCACCGGCGGTGTCCTTGGTTTTCGAGGCCACCTGCTGGATCAGCTTGGCGCCCAGGTTCTCGAAGGGATCCTCGAGTTCGATCTCCTTGGCGATGGTGACGCCGTCATTGATGATGTCGGGGGCGCCGTACTTCTTCTCCAGCACCACGTTGCGACCCTTCGGTCCGATGGTGACCTTCACCGCATCGACCAGGGCATTGACGCCCCGCTCGAGGGAATCGCGGGAGGCATCGGCGAACTGGATCAGTTTGGCCATCGACGGGGTCACATCAGGAGCATCCGTCGCAGCGTCCCACAGCGACCCCGCCGGAGGCATCCGTCCCTCGGTGGGGAAAGCCGAATGTCCCGTTCAGGGACGGCTGCGGCCCCCCGCCGCAGGAGGTACCTTCGATCCATGGAAGACCTGCTGCAGCAGACCCTCGACAGCGCGGCCACCGAATTGGCCCTCGTCCCCAGCACCAGCGCCGACGGCATGGTGTTTCTGCTGATCGCCGCCCTGGGCCTCGTGATGGCCCTGGTCTATGTGCCGATCCGCCTGTTCCTCACCCTCACGGCCCGCAGCCGGCGCCTGCGGCTGCTGCAACGGATCCGCAAGCTGCGCGAAGACCTGGCCCAGCCCCTGGCACCCGAATCCTGAGCGGCGCTCAGCGCATTACCATGCCGCCATCCACCTGCAGCACCTGGCCGGTGATGTAGGCCGCCGCCGGATCGGCCGCCAGGAATTTCACCGTCCCGGCCACCTCCGCGGGCTGGCCCATGCGGCCCAGGGGAATAGCGGCAAGGATCGGCTCCTTGTCGAGATCCCTGGTCATGTCGCTGTCGATGAACCCGGGGGCGACGGCATTGACGGTGATGCCGCGGCTGGCGAATTCGGCGGCGGTGCTGCGGGTCAGGCCGATGACGCCGGCCTTGGCGGCGCTGTAGTTGGCCTGGCCGGGGTTGCCCATCAGGGCCACCACCGAGGTGATGTTGATGATGCGGCCGCGGCGCGCCTTGAGCATGCTGCGGCTGACGGCGCGTGTGCAGAGGAACACCCCGGTCAGGTTGAGGTCGATCACGCTCTGCCAGTCGGCGGTCTTCATCCGCATCAGCAGGCCGTCGCGGGTGATGCCGGCGTTGTTGACCAGCACATCGAGGTGCCCTTCGGTGTCCAGCACGGCCTTCACCATCGCCTCGACGGCCGCCTCATCGGCCACATCCGCCTGATGGCTCCAGGCCCGGCCCCCGGCCGCGGTGATCGCCGCCACCACCTCTTCGGCCGCCTCGGGTGAGCGGGCGTAGTTCACCACGACGGTGGCACCCGCTAGGGCCAGGGACTCGGCGATGGCCCGGCCGATCCCCCGGCTGGCACCGGTCACCAGGGCGACCTGACCGGAGAGGGGAGCGGCGCTGGACATGGGATCGGGAGCAGGGTCAGGCGATCGTATGCCGTGCGCCGGCCCGCCCCGATCCCGGCGCGCCGTCCCGACCCGACCGGCTCAGTCGGCCATCTGGTCGGCACTGTCCAGGGCCGGCCCGAGCACATCGGCGAAGCGCTGCAGCTGCTCCTTGCTGCCCATGACCACCAGCAGCTGGCCGGCCTCCAGGCGGATGTCGCCGCCGGGGTTGGTGACCAGCGTGGCCTCCGGGGTGCCGTAGGTGGTGCCCCGGTAGGAGTAGGGATTGACCACCGCCGGCGCCGGGGTGCGGATGGCCAGCACCTGGGCGCCGCTGCGGCGGCCGAACTGCATGTCCGCCAGGCTGCGGCCCTGGAGTTCCCCCAGCCGGGAGGGGTCGTCCGTGAGCTGAAACTCCTCCACCTCGCATTCGGAGCCGGCCAGGAGTTCCATGAAGTCGACGGCGAGGGGCCGCAGGGCGGTGGCGGCCATCACCCGGCCCCCGGCCACGTAGGGGCTCACCACCTGGTCGGCGCCGGCGAGGCGCAGCTTGCGGCCCGCCTCGGCGCTGTCGGAGCGGGCGATCAGCCGGCAGCGGGGGGCCAGCCCCCGGGCGCTCAGCACCACATAGAGGTTGGCGGCGTTGCTGGAGAGGGCCGCCACCAGGCTGCGGCACTGGTGGATGCCCGCCTCCAGCAGGGTCTCATCTAGGGTGGCGTCGGCGAACAGCACCGGCAGGCCCCGCTCCTCCGCCGCATCCCGGCAGCCTGCGTCCATCTCCACCACCAGCAGGGGGACCTTCTCCCGGATCAGCTGGTCGGCGATCTCCTGGCCGATGCGGCCATAGCCGCAGAGAATCACGTGGTTGTTCATGCTTTGGACCCAGTTGCGGAAACGGCGCTGCCGCAGGCGCCGGAAATAGCCGGTTTCGGAGAGCCCCACCAGGTTCTGGATCGTCAGCTGCACCACCACCAGCCCGCCGGCGAGGGAGAACACGGTGACGAGCCGGCCGGCGGTGGACAGGGGCTCCACCTCCCCGTAGCCGATGGTGGGGATGGTGATCGCCACCATCCAGTAGCAGTCGCCCCAGTCCCAGCCCTCGGTGAGCCGATAGCCGAGGGCACTGGCGTTGACCACCACGATCAGGGCGATCAGGGGGGTGAGCCAGGGGCGGCGCACCCGGGCGGAGGGGGGACGCTTCCTGCGGGCGAACCACAGGCGACTCATCGGCGTGGCTCAGCCCAGGCCGAGGGCCTTGAGCACGTCGTTGCTGGGGAGCTCATACAGGTGGCCTTCGGAACCCAGTCCTTGTACTCCGTCGCGCACCGGCAGGCTGTCGCTGCTGCGACCCAGGGCCACCACCGGCGTGCCGCTCAGCAGGGCCAGTTCGATCGTCATCGGGTCGCTGGCCAGCACCACGTCACTGGCGGCCACCAGGGCGGCCCGGCCGGGGATCTCGGGCCCCGGGGCGGGCGGCACCAGCTGGCTTCGCAGGCCGGGGAGGGTGGCGGCGATGCGGCCGGGAAGCTCCTGCCAGGCCGCATCGGGCCAGTCGCCGGGGCGGCCGGAGGGGGCCAGCAGCAGCATCGGGCCGTCGCCGGCGGGCAACGTGGCCATGGCCTCGTCGAGGGCGGTCCGCGGGAGGGCCAGGCGGAAAGCGGCGGCCTGGAGCTTCACCCCGATGGGCCGCAGGTAGGCCTCAAGGGCCTGGGCTGGCCACAGACCCTGGGGCACCTGCACCTTCTCGGTGGCGGAGAAGCCCCCGGCCGCCATCCGGTTGGGGATGTGGCTCATCGAGAGCATCAGGTCGACCTGACGGCCGGCCGCCAGATTGATGCAGGCCTGGAAATCCGGCTCGCGCACCGACCCCAGCAGGTTGGCCCAGTCCGCCAGGGTGGCATCGCCGAAGTTGAAGGGGATCACCTTCTCCACCGCCGGCAGCAGCTTCCAGAGAGCAGCCAGCGAGGGGTGACAGACCACCTGGATCTGGAACCGGAGCTGCTCGGCGGTGGCCGCCACGGCCGGAAGCGCCTGCAGCTGGCTGGCGCCGTCGCCCGGGATCAGAAACAGTGCGCGCATCGGGCGTTCGGTCGGTCGGGCCTCGCGGCCTGATTGTATGGAGAGGACTCCAGTGTTCCGCCCGGGCGGCCCATCGCTTGTGCATTTGCTGATCGCCGCCGCCGGCAGCGGGCGCCGCATGGGCGCCGCCACCAACAAGCTGCTGCTGCCCCTGGCCGGACGCCCCGTCCTGGCCTGGACCCTGGACGCCGCCCTGGCCTGCCCGGCGATCCGCTGGATCGGGGTGATGGGCCGGCCGGAGGACGAGGCGGCGATCGGCGCCATCCTGGCCGCGGCGGATCCCCGCCGGTCCCTGGCCCAGCCCGTGGCCTGGATCGTCGGCGGCGACACCCGCCAGGAGTCGGTGCGGCGGGGCCTGGAGGCCCTGCCGGCCGATGCCGAGGCGGTGCTGATCCATGACGGCGCCCGTTGCCTGGCGGAACCGGACCTGCTGGAGCGCTGCGTCACGGCCCTGAAGCAGGCCATGGCCGAGGGGGCCGGCATCATCGCCGCCACCCCCGTCACCGACACCATCAAGCAGGTGGATGGCCGCGGCGTGATCACCGCCACCCCGGAACGCAGCGGTCTGTGGGCGGCCCAGACCCCCCAGGGGTTCGGGGTGGCCCAGCTGCGGGAGGCCCACGGGCGGGCCGAGCGTGAGGGCTGGAGCGTCACCGACGACGCCGCCCTCTACGAACGCCTGGGGCTGCCGGTGCGGGTGCTGGAGGCACCCCCCTCCAACATCAAGCTCACCACCCGCTTCGACCTCACCATCGCCAGCGCCGTGCTGGCGGCCCGCCAGACCTGAGGCCGCCGATGGACAACGACGCCCAGCTCGAGACGATCGCCGCCCGCTGGCAGGGGTCCTTCCACAACCGCCGCCAGGTGGCCGCCCATGTGGCCAGGGGCGGTCCGGCGGCGCCCGAGCTCACCCGGGAACTGCGCACGCTGGTGGTGGAGCGGCTGCCGGCGCCCCAGCTGGGGGCGGTGGTGCTCTACTTCCAGGAGTTCCGCGCCAGTGCCCCCCACCTGGCCCACCGCCAGCGGGTGGTGGTGCTGCGGCAGGATCCGGAGCGCGGCGCCGTGCGGGCCGAGCAGCTGTTCTTCCGCGGCGGTCCCACCTACGACCGCCCCCCCCTGGCGGCCTCCCTGGTGCGGGACCTGGGAGCGGAGGCCTTCGATCGCCATCCCGGCTGCGACCTGTTCTTCACGGCGGAGCCGGCCCTCGACCGCTTCCGCGCCCGCATGGACCCCGGGGCCTGCCGCTACCGCCATCCCCAGGACGGCGAGGTCTGCGCCGAGTTCGAGATGCTTCTCCATCCCGACCAGCTCTGGTACCGGGACCGCAGCCTGCGCCTGGCCGACGGATCGGTGCGCGGCGAGATCGACGGCTTCAGCTGGCTGCTGTTCGACCGGGCGGAGGGGGCTGCCCAGCTGCCGGCCCTGGTGGGGCAGCAGGGCGTGTGGCGCGGCAGCTTCCGCCGCTACGACGCCGGTGGCACCCTGCTCGAGACCGTCCCCAGCAGGGTCACCATCCGGGTGGTCGAGGAGGCCGGCCACTGGCTTTACCACCAGAGCAACCTCCTTGGTCCCGAGGACGCTCCGCTGCGGCGCATCGAGGCCCGGGGCGAGATCCACTCCGGCCGGGTGTGGTTCGCCAGCGAGCGCTACCGGGGCTGGGCGATGGACCTGCCGGGGGAGCAGCCCGCCGCCGGCAGCCTGCTGGTGATGCACCCCCATGACTCCGCCGACCCCGAGGTGCACGAGATCATCAGCTGCAGCCCTGATGGCCGCCGCCGCTGGCGGGTGGCCCAGATGCTGAAGGAGGGGCGGCTGGTGGGGCGTACCACCATCGACGAGGAGAGGCTCACGGAGGAGGGGAGCCTCACGGGCGACTGAAGGTCCCTCCGGCGGCATCGATGAGGCTCAGCCGGCCCCGGTCGCCGTCGAGCCGGGCCCGCACCCCCAGGGGCAGGGCGGCGTTGACGTCGCCGTGGCCCACCGGCAGGCCCGCCAGCACCGGGATCCCCAGATCGGCCGTGCGTTCCCGGAGCACCTGCTCCAAGCTGAAGCGGGAGCCGTCGCCTTCGGGGTCGGTGGGATCGCCGCAGCCCTCGAAGCTGCCGAAGCCGATGCCCCCCAGCCGCTGCAGGGCGCCGCAGAGGCGCCAGTGGGTGAGCATCCGCTCGATCCGGTAGGGTGCCTCACCCACGTCCTCGAGGATCAGGATCGCGCCGTCCAGGTCCGGCAGGTGAGGCGTGCCCAGCAGGTGGGTCGCCACGGTGAGGTTGGCGGCCAGCAGCGGCCCCTCCACCCGGCCGCCCACCCAGGGCACCCCCTCCAGGTCGGCCAGGGGTTCGCCGAACAGCAGGGCCCGCAGCCGTTCGCGGCTCCAGGCCGGTTCGGCGGCCAGGGTGGTGAGCAGGGGGCCGTGGATGGCGCCCCCCTGGCCCGTCGCCAGCCGGTGCCACAGCAGGGAGGTGACATCGGAGAACCCCAGCAGCCAGCCCCCCGCCGCCTCCAGGGGCCGCTCCAGCAGCCGGGCCGATCCCCAGCCCCCCCGCACACAAGCCAGCAGGGCCGCCGGTTGCCCAGGGGAGGCATCCGCGAGCAGGTCGCCGGCCCGCTCGGCGTCCCGGCCCGCCAGGTAGCCCCAGCGGCGCGGCGGCAGCCGGGCGGGGTCGTCATCCAGCACCAGACCCCAGTCGGCCAGCACCGCCAGGCCCGCCTGCAGCCGCTCCAGATCGGCCAGGGCGGAGCTGGCGGCCACCAGCCGCACCCGGTCGCCCGGACGCAGGGCCGGTGGCTGGTGGGACGGTGACGGCTGGGGCGCTGCAGCGGCCATGGTGGTCAGGCGACGGCGGAGAGGATCACCGCCAGCAGCAGCAGGGCACCGAGCCATACCTGGCCAGCGAAATGCCTGCCGTAGGCGCTGCGGGGCAGGTCGGGACGGCGCAGCCGGGCCGCCTGCTGCTGCATGGCCAGGGTGGCCGCCGCCCAGGGCAGCCAGAACGGCAGGCCCGCCCGCCCCTGCAGCGCCACTGCCAGGGCCAGGGCGGCACAGGTGAGCCCGTAGCAGAGCGCCACCGCCAGGGGCGCCCGGGCCCCCAGGCTCAGGGCGCTGCTGCGCACCCCCAGGCGCCGGTCGTCCTCCCGGTCGCTCATGGCGTAGACGGTGTCGAAGCCGAAGGTCCAGCTCACCGCCGCCAGCCAGGTGAGCAGCAGGGGCCAGCCCCCGGCGCTGCCCCGCAGGCTGCCCTGGGCCGCCGCCCAGGGCAGCAGCACGGCGAAGCCCCAGCAGAGGGCCAGCACCAGCTGGGGGTAGGCGAACCAGCGTTTGGCGGAGGGATAGAGCAGCACCAGGGGCAGGGTCGCCAGGGCGAGGCCGACGCAGAGCACCCGGCTGGCGGCGGGCAGGGCCAGCAGGGCCGCCAGCGCCACCACCAGGCAGAGCAGCAGCAGCACGGTCGCGGTGCCCACGCCGAGGCGCCCGTCGGCCAGGGGGCGGTGACGGGTGCGCTCCACCAGGGGATCGATGCGCCGGTCCCAGAGGTCGTTGGCCACACAGCCGGCGCCGCTCACCGCCAGGCCCCCCAGCACGATCCAGCCCACCAGCAGGGCCGGGGGCGGCACGGTCGGTCCCTGCCAGAGGGCCCAGCCGGCGGGGATCAGCAGGATCAGCCGGCCGCTGGGCTTGTGCCAGCGCAGCAGCTCGAGCCAGGCCGGAGCGCGGCCGGGGGCCATCGGGACATTCACCGCGGGCAACGGTCGGGAATCGGAACCCTATCCAACTCCTGTCGGAGACGTTCCCGCGGCCGATCCGGAGCGTCGCCCGGTGGCAAAGTGGCGCCGCCGCCGCCCGGGCCGACCCCCATGCCCCCGACCCCCGACACCGCCGGCTCCGCGGAACGGCGGGTGGCGGCCATCGACATCGGCACCAATTCCATCCACCTGCTGGTGGCGGCGATCGACCCGGTCCTGGGCAGCTTCTCGGTGGTGGTGGCGGAGAAGTCCACCACCCGGCTGGGGGAGAGGGATCCGGAAACGGGCGACCTCACCCCCGAGGCGATCGAGCGCGCCTACCTCACCCTTCGCCACTGCCGCGACCTGGCCACCAGCCACGGGGTGGAGCAGATCGTCACCGCCGCCACCAGCGCCGTGCGGGAGGCCCCGAACGGCCGGGCCTTCCTGCAGGGCCTGCAGGACCAGCTGGGGCTGGTGGTGGACCTGGTCAGTGGGCCGGAGGAGGCCCGGCTGATCTACCTGGGGGTGCTCTCGGGCCTGTCCTTCGGCGACCAGCCCTATTTCATCCTCGACATCGGCGGCGGCTCCACCGAGCTGGTGCTCGCCGACGGCCGCGATGCCCGCGCGCTCACCAGCACCCGCATCGGGGCGGTGCGGCTGCAGCGGGAGTTCTGCCGGGAGGATCCGCTGACGCCGGCCCGCCGGGGCTTCCTCGAGGCCTACATCCAGGGGGCGATGGATCCGGCCGTCGCCGAGGTGAAGCGGGAGCTGCGGCCGGGGGAGAAGCCCGTCCTGGTGGCCACCAGCGGCACCGCCATGGCGATGGCGGCCCTGGCCTCCGCCCAGGATCCCAATCCGCCCCTGAAGCTCGACGGCTATCGCCTCGGCCGGGCCCGCCTGAACGAGATCGTCGAGCGGCTGGTGGCCATGACCCCGGACCAGCGCCGGGCCCTCACCGCCATCAACGAGCGCCGGGCCGAGATCATCGTGCCCGGTGCCCTGATCCTCCAGACCACCATGGAGATCCTCCAGGTCCGGGAACTGGTGGTCTGCGAGCGGGCCCTGCGGGAGGGCCTGATCGTCGACTGGATGCTGCGCAACGGCCTGCTGGTCGACCGCTTCACGTTCCAGAGCACGATCCGTCGCCGCACCGTGCTGCACCTGGCCCGCACCTACGGGGTGGACACGGGCCGCGCCGACCGGGTGGCCAGCCATGCCCTGAGCCTCTACGACCAGACCCGGGGCCTGCTGCACGATGACGACGGCGAAGGCCGCGCCCTGCTGTGGGCAGCGGCCCAGCTCCATGCCTGCGGCAAGCACGTCAACATCGCCGCCTACCACAAGCACACCTGGTATCTGATCCGCCATGGGGAGCTGCTCGGGTACTCCGAGGCCGAGCACCTGATGGTGGCGGCGATCGCCCGCTACCACCGGCGCAGCCTGCCCAAGAAGCGCCACGAGTCGTGGCAGCTGATCGAAGCCGGCCAGGACCGTCACACCGTGTTCACGATGGCCCTGCTGCTGCGGCTGGCCGCCGCCCTCGACCGCCGGCCCGCCTCCGGCATCGCCGCGATCACCGTTTCAGCGGACAACGACCGGGCCCATCAGCCCCGTGGCTTCACCATCGGCCTGCAGGCCGGGCCTGCGGCCGCCGGGGAGCCGCCCCTGGATCTCAGCCTGGAGGAGTGGAGCCTCCGCTCGTGCGCGGATCTGGTGCTGGAGGCCACCGGCCTGCGGCTCACGGTGCAGCAGGCGTCGCCCTGAAGGTGCGCCACACCACCTGATCGATCCTCCCGAGGCTCTGGGGTGGCTGGGTGCCGGCGCTTGCCGTCACCAGGTCGGGCCGGCCGGCCAGGACCCGCAGGCCGCTCCCCAGGGGGAAGCGCTTCTCGCCCGTGAAGGTGCCGCGGAACAGGGTCTCACCGGCGGCCGTGCGCACCTCCAGCCAGCTGGGCTGGCGGCTCTCCAGCAGCAGCTGGTCCGGTGCCGGCCGGGGTGTCGCCGGGACAGGGGCCGGTGCGGCGGGCTGGCCGGAGGCCGTGGCCTGGCCGGAGGCCCCAGCCGTTGCCGGGCCCCCTGCGGCCGCCGGGGCGGGGACGCGGGCCTGCATCAGGGCCGCCACCGCGACGGCGCCACCGCCCAGGAGGACCAGGACCGCCCACAGCCATCCGGGGGGGGCGCTGCGGCGGGCGGGGGCCGCCGGAGTCCGCACCTTCCGCTGCAGGGGCCGGGCGGGCGGCTTGCGCCCCACCCGCATCAGGCGGCTGGTCTGCAGATCGCTGATCTGCTGGCTGACGTCGATCCCAAGGGCCCCCGCCACCCGCTTGGCCTGGGCCACCACGAAGACCGCCTCCGGCAGGTGCCGGTGGTCGCCGGTCTCGAGGGCCATCAGCTGCTCGCTGCCCAGCCGCAGCCGGTCGGCCAGGTCCTCCAGGCTCAGACCCTGGTCACGGCGGGCCGAGGCCAGCCGTTCGCCCAGCTCGACGAGTTCCGGGATCGGAGCGCTCCAGTCCTCTGCGGCCATGGTTGCGGCAGGAGATTCGGGCAAGGGCAGGGTCTCCTGAAGCGCTGCGTAGCCAGCAGTATGACGAGCGGTCCCGATCGCGACCAGCACCCATCGCTGGGGACCTTACCGGTACCAAAAACCGGAGGAAAGACATGGGCGATACTGGATTCGAACCAGTGACCCCTTCCGTGTGAAGGAAGTGCGCTACCGCTGTGCTAATCGCCCGTCGATGCGGCCGACACCCCTTCGACGCTGAAAGTGGTTCTTCCTGCGGCTGAGAGTTCCGGCCCGGCCCGTGGGCCAGAACCCTCCTACACGGTCGCCGAACTCACTGTCAAATGCCGACTAGCTGCTGCAGCCGGTGCGCACCCGACCGACCGCCGCGGCATCGAATTCGATGCTCGCCGGTCCGCTGAACAGATCCGGCTGCAGGCCCCTCAGGGCCTGGGCGTCCCTGTCGAGGCGCTCCTGGGCGGCGGTGATGCGGGCTTCGCGCTGCTGGCGCCACCGGGCCCGTTCGCCGGCCACCTGCTGCTCCCAGGCGCCGAGGGCCTCCTCGTAGCGTTCCCGGTCGAGGCGCTGGTCCTCCGGGCGATACCGGGATTCACGGCCGTCATCGAGGGGCTGGGGGGGCGCCAGGCTGGGGCGGAAGGGACTGTTGCGGGCCGCCGCCAGCTCCTGTTCGGCGCTGCGCAGGGACTCCATCAGGGTGGTGATCCTCCCCTGGCGGCGGCGGCAGGCGTCCTGGGCCTGGTGGCGGGCTGCCGCCGCTTTCTCCATCGCCGCCCGCTCCAGCGCCAGGCTCCGGTCCGTGCCCGGCAGGCAGCGCAGGTAGCTCAGGGCCGCCGTGACCGGATTGCCGGCGGCGGCGCTGAGCCGGCGGCAGCGCTCCCGGCCGGCCTCACTCACCCCGGAACCCTGACAGCCGCCGGTCAGCAGGGTCAGACCCAGCAGCATCGGCAGCAGCGGCCGGCATCGGCTTCCACGGGAACTGGCCATCGCCCTCGAAACGCCCCTCGGTGGCACACCGTGTCCATTGTCGCTATCGCCCAGGCGCTCGGATGGCCGACGCAGCCGCCCCCTACGGCGGCACTCGCAGCACCCGGAAGGTCAGGTTGAGCCGGGGGGCGCCCACCTTCAGCCGCCGCGGCAGACCGTGCTGCCAGTGGCGTTGGGTGGGCGGGTCCATCAGCAGCAGGTCCCCGTGGTCCAGTTCCACCGCCATGGTCGGGGCGGAGCCGCGCTGGCGGGGGCGGAAGCGCAGGGTGCGGCTCGCCCCCAGGCTCAGGGAGGCGATCGGTGCCTCCGGGTCGAGCTCGGCCTCGTCATCGGCGTGCCACCCCATGGCATCACGGCCGTCGCGGTAGAGATTCAGCAGCAGGGAATTGAAGTCCCGCATGGCGGCCTCCCCCACCCGCCGGCGGATGGCGCCGGTGAGGGGGGTCCAGGGCTCGATGGCGTTCTCCAGACCCGAGTAGCGGTAGCCGCAGCCAGGGTCGGCCATCCAGCAGGTCAGGCGGGGCATGGCGTGGCGACGCCCGTACACGGTGATGGACTCCTGCTTCCAGGGCACCTCCTCCAGCAGGGTCCGCAGCCAGCCATCGGCCTCCGCGGCCCCCACCCAACCCCGCCAGTGGCGCAGGCAGGGGGCCGCCGCCGTCACTCGGCGCCGCCGCGGAACAGGTGGTTGTGGCTGGCGGAATAGAGCAGGGAACGGGCCCCGTCGGCGTCCCGCAGGGCCGGACTCACCACGTAGAGGGTGGTGCGGATCAGGTTCCGCTCGCGGCTGACCCGGGCCATCGCCTCCAGGGGCACCACCGTGAGCCACTGGTCGGGCCAGCTGACCCGGTAGCCGATGGCCACGGGGGTGTCGGCGGGGTAGTGCTGCAGCAGTTCCCCCTGCACCTCCTCCACATGGCGGGCGCTCAGGTACAGGCACAGGGAGGCCTGCAGGGCGGCGAGCCGGGCCAGGGATTCCCGCTCCGGCGTGCCGGTGCGTCCGCCCGCCCGGCTCAGCACGATCGTCTGCACCCGGCCGGGGATGGTCAGCTCGGCCCCCAGGGCGGCGGCGGTGGCCTGGTAGGCGCTCAGGCCCGGCACCACCTCCACGGCCAGGCCGGCGTCGGCCAGGCGGCAGATCTGCTCCTGCAGGGCGCCATAGAGGCAGGGATCGCCGTCATGGAGGCGCACCACCCGCTGCCCCGCCCGGGCCCGCTCCAGCACCACGGCCATCACCTCCTCGAGGGTGAGGGTGCTGGTGCGGACGCTCTCGCAGCCAGGCGGCGCCAGGGCGGCGATCTGGGGATTCACCAGGGAGTCGGTCCAGACCAGCACCTGGGCCGATTCGATGGCCCGCGCGGCCCGGAGGGTGAGCAGGTCCGGGGCGCCGGGGCCGGCTCCCACGATCTGGACGGTGGCTGTCATGCAGTCAGGCCGGAGGGGTCGGGGAGGGGACGCCGGAAGCGGTAGAGCCAGAGCAGGCCCGCACCCCCCAGCAGGATCAGCAGCAGGCTCATCAGCTGGGCCATGCGCAGGCCGCCGCTGCAGAACGGGGGCTGGGAGAACAGGCAGAGGGGATCGAGCCGCAGCCCCTCGATCCAGAGGCGGCCGCTGCTGTAGGCCATCAGATACACGCAGCTCAGGGCACCGGCCTGCAGCCGCAGGCGGCCGCTGCCGCCGAGGCGGAACAGGACCAGGAGCAGGGCGCAGACCCCCAGGTTCCAGAGCGACTCGTACAGGAAGGTGGGGTGGAAGGAGGCCTGCTCCAGGAACTCCGGCGGCCGGTTGGCCATGGGAATGGTCAGGGCCCAGGGGAGGTTGGTGGGCAGGCCGAAGGCCTCGGAGTTGAAGAAGTTGCCCCAGCGCCCGATTGCCTGGCCCAGGGCCACGGCGGGCACCAGCACATCCAGCAGCGGCCAGAAGGCCTGGCGGCGCCAGCGGCAGAAGAGCACCGTCACCAGTGTCCCGCCGATCAGGGCACCGTGGATGGCGATGCCGCCGCGCCAGATGGCGAAGACATCGGACCAGTCACTGCGGTACTGGCGCCATTCCAGTGCCACGTAATAGATCCGGGCGCCCACGACGGCCCCGAGCACCATCAGGGGCAGCAGGTCGGCGATCAGGGCCGGGTCGATGCCCCTGAGGCGGCCCAGCCGGGTGGCCAGGAGGAGACCCAGCAGCACCGCCAGGGCGATGAGCAGGCCGTACCAGCGAACGGAAACGGGACCCAGCTGGAAGATCAGGGGTCCCGGGGAGGTGAAGAGGCCGAGAGGAAGGCTCAGAAGCCCTCCGCCGCCTGGACCTTCTCCACCTGGCGCTTCTTGAGCACCAGCATGATCTGGGCGAGGGCCACGGCGGCGAAGAAGGCCAGCAGCCCGTAGATGCGCACCGGGTTCTGAAGCACAACCTCGGCGTCGATCTGGCCGAAACCACCGACGTTGGGGTCGTTGGTGATCGGGGCACCGGCCTCGACGGCGTCGCCCACGGCGACGGTCAGGGTGGGTCCGGCGGGAACCGTCTCGGTGACGCTGCCGGCGGCGCCGGTGATCTCCACGACGGTGGCGCCGTTGGCGTCGGTGCTGATGGCGCTGACCGTGCCGGCCGCCGGGGCGGTGTAGACGGTGTTGTTGGTCTTCTCACCCTCGGGGGTCACCTGGCCGCGGCCACGGTTGGCTCCGACATGGACCTGGTACTTGCCGAAGTGGATGGCACTGTCGGTGGCCGGGTCAGGGGAGAGGATCGGGAAGACGATCTCCTGGTGCTGGTCACCGGGGAGGGGGCCCACCAGGAGGATGTTGGGCTGGTCGTCGCTGTACTGGGTGTAGTAGATGCCGGCGGTCTCCTCCTTGAGCTCATCGCTGAGGCGGTCCTGGGGGGCCAGGGTGAAGCCGTCGGGAAGCATCACCACCGCGCCGACGTTCAGGCCGGCGGGGCTGCCGTTGCCCGAGACCTGCTGCACCGAAGTGTCATAGGGGATTTCGACCACCGCCTTGAACACCGTGTCGGGGAACACCGCCTGGGGCACTTCCACCCGGGTGGCCTTCTTGGCCAGGTGGCAGTTGGCGCAGACGATCTTGCCCGTGGCCTCACGCGGCGTGGCGTAGTTCTGCTGGGCCCAGAAGGGGTAGGCCCAACTGGGGCTGGCCCCCAGAAGCACCACGCCCAGCGACAGGCTGAGGGTGAGCAGGGTGCCGAACAGGGGGGAGAGGAAGCGGCGCATGGGGGTGGAGGTGGCGGGCGTCGGAGGGGAAAACGGGGAGGGGATTCAGGCGCCGATCAGGCCCACCAGGCCTTTTCGCCCGTGCGGAAGTCGGTTTCGGTCCACTGGCTGAGGAACACGTTGTCGTTCTCGACGCTGACGTGGGCCAGGGCCAGGGAGAGGGGGGCCGGGCCGCGCACCACCTTGCCGGTGGCGTCGTACTGGCTGCCGTGGCAGGGGCAGATGAAGCGGTTGGCGCCGCTGTTCCAGGGCACCACGCAGCCCAGGTGGGTGCAGATGGCGTTGATGCCGTAGTCGCCGATGGCCTCGCCGCCCTCGACCAGCAGGTAGGTGGGGTCACCCTTGAGACCCTGCACCAGGCTGCGGTCACCTTCCTTGTGGGTGGCCAGCCAGCCGGTGGCGGTGACGCTGTTGCCCAGTTCGTCCTTGGCGGTGACGCCGCCACCGCTGCCCGCGGCCTTCGGCGGGATGAAGTAGTTCACCACCGGGTAGAGGGCACCCAGGGCCACCCCCGTGACGGAGCCGAAGGTCAGCAGGTTCATGAACTGGCGGCGGCCCATGCCGGGCACATCACCAGAGGCACCGCCGTTCGAAGAGGCCGCAGGGATCTGGGTCATAGGGAACGGCGCGGTGTGACCGATTGACGTGGCGCCCATTATGAACCTTGCCCTTCCCGCCCCGGGTCCGAGCCGCACCCGGCCGAGACCGGCTGCAACATGCTGTTGTGGAGTGCGCTGTCCGCCATGACCTCACCGGAACCGTTGCGGCGGGAGGAACTGCTGGAGCTGCTGCGCAGCCGCTGGCAGGCCTCCTATGACCTGCAGCTGGTCCAGCGTCGCGGCCGCCTCTATCTGCATGTGATGTGGGGGTACCTGGAGCAGCAGTCGTTCCCGCTCACCCCCGAGGCCTACGAGGAGCACCTCGAGGAGCTGGTGGCCTCCCTCAACGGCCTCGGGGTGGCGTCCCAGGTGCGCCAGTGGCTGCGGACCACCAACGACAAGCCCCGGCTGGGCAAGGCCCTGTCCCTGCCCCTGGAGCTGCCGGCGGGGCGCGCCAGCGAGTTCATGCTCTGAGGCCCGGCCGGGGGCCGGCCGTTCAGGCGGAGGGGGACGGGGAGGGCCGCAGCCCCTCGGCCAGGGCCACCAGGGCCACCCCCAGCAGGTAGAGCGCCGTGATCGCCCCGGTGAGCAGCAGCATCGTGATCGGGTCGGTGGAGGGGGTCAGCACCGCCCCGGCCAGGGCCGCCACCAGCACCACCCAGCGCCAGGCGCCCAGCATGGTGCGCCAGTCGATCAGCCCCAGGGCGCCCAGCAGCAGCTGCAGCACCGGCAGCTGGAAGGCCAGGGCCGTGGCGACCATCAGCAGCAGCACGAAGTCGAGATAGCGCTCGATCGACCAGATCGGCTCCACCACATCGGCGCCGTAGGACACCAGGAAGCGCAGGGCGGCCGGCACCAGGGCCCACCAGGCGAAGGCCAGACCGGCCGCGAACAGTACCGTCGAGCCGGCGACGGCGGGGGCCACCAGCCGCCGCTCCCGCCGGGTCAGCCCCGGCAGCACGAAGGCCAGGACCTCGAAGATCACGTAGGGCAGGGCCAGGGTGAGCCCCGCATAGCCGGCCACCTTCAGCGACACGAACAGGAATTCGCCCGGAGCCAGCTGCAGGAAGCGGATCCCCTCGGCCGGGACCTCCAGCAGCCGCACCAGGGGCCGCACCGCCAGCAGGCAGGCGGCGGCGCCGACCACCACCGCCAGCAGGCTGCGAAGCACCCGCCGGCGGAGCTCCTCGAGGTGCTCCACCAGGCTCATGTGAACCTCGCCGGGGAACTCGCCGGGGAACTCGCCGGGGAAGATGTCCTCGGGGATGGGGTCGCTCATGGCTGTTCCGTTCCCGGCAGCCTAGGGGGCGCGGCCAGCAGACCTGCGGCCCGTTCGGGCACCGCCCACAGCACCTCGCCCCCCCGGTGACGGACCGTGCCGGGGCCGGCGCCGGCGATGCGCTGCAGATCCGTGGTCGGCACCATCACCACCGGCACCCGGCCGTTGGCCCGGCCGCGGCTGAAGTGGGCCGCCAGGTCGGCCGCCTCCCGCAGGTCCGCGTCGCTGGGGGTGCCCTCCGAGCCTTTGAGCACCACGTGGCTGCCGGGACACTCCTGGGCGTGGAACCACAGGTCGCCGCGGCGGGCCTGCTGCAGGCTGATCCATTCGTTCTGGCGGTGGTTGCGACCCACCTGCAGCCGCAGGCCACCGCTGCTGCGCAGTTCCAGCGGGGCCGGCGCGCCGCCGGCCGCCCCGCGCCGGACCCGCCGGGACGGCCCCGGCCCCTGGCCGTCCCGGGCGGGCAGCAGGGCGGGGAGGTCCTCCTCGACGGCGTCCAGCTGGGCTCCGCTCTCCGCCTGCTCCAGGAAGGTGAGGCTGGCTTCGATGGCGGCCAGTCGCTGCTGGTGCAGCTCCAGCCGCGGCGTGATCGCGGCGACGGAACGGCGCAGCTTGCGGGCCCGGCGGTACAGCCGCTGGGCTTCGTCGATCTCCTCCCGCGACGGCGACGGCAGGCTGAGCAGGCCGTCCGCCCGGCGCTGCATCGCCTCACTGCCGGGCACGGCCTCCAGCAGGCCCTGCTGCTGGTCGGCGTTGCGGCGCTCCCGGGCCGCGGCGTTCAGCAGCCGCTGCCGCAGGCTGGCCCGCCGCTGCTCCAGCTCCCGGCTCCCCAGGCGATCGGCGTAGTAGCCCGCCAGCCCCCGGTTGATCGCCCAGTCGCCGCCGTCATCGTCGTCGTCGTCGGCGGCGGTCGGCGGCCCTTCGGGGTCCCAGCAGCGGTAGTCGCTGGGGCCGCCCCAGCCCAGCTGGAAGCGCTCCTCGGCCACCGTCTCCAGCCAGAGCCGCCAACGGTGCCAGAGCCGCTGCCACGCCTCCTCCTCCAGGCTCTGCACCGGCCGGGCAAGCCCGTCCTGCGCCAGCTGGCGGGCCAGGGCCGGACCGACCCCCTGGTAGGCGCCCATCAGGGCCTCGCCGACCGTCTGGGGCAGCAGGCCCAGGCGCCGCCGCCAGGAGGCGACCTCCTCCTCCAGCCGGGGAGGTTCGCCGGCCATGGGCGGTGGCGGCTGGTAGGGATCGCCGGTCCCGATCGGCCGCAGCCGCGACCGGTCCTGGCGCACCTGGCGGGCCAGGGCGATCACCCGCTGGTCTTCGTCGAGCAGGAACAGGTTGCTGTGGCGCCCCATCAGCTCCAGCACCAGCTGCCTCCGGATCGGCTCGCCGGGCCTGTGGGCGAAGCCTAGGCTCACCACCCGCTCCCAGCCCTGCTGCTCCAGGCTCACCAGCGCCAGGCCCCGCAGGCCGTGCTGCAGCTGCTGGGCCAGGGTGCTGCCCTCCCCCTGCTTCAGGGGCGGCTCGATCTTCAACTGGCGCGGCGCCTCCGCCAGCCAGCTGAGCTCCAGCCAGAGGGTGCCCCGCAGGCTGCGCAGGCCCAGCTGCAGGCGATGGGCATCGGGCTGCTGGGCCTTCTCGAAACGGCTGGGCAGCAGGCCGCGGCGCATCTCGGCCAGCACGGCCCGCAGGCTGGTCACATCCATGGCCTGGATGGACGGGGATGGGGCCATCGCCTCCTCTGTCGCCTCAGAGCGGTCCACCCCTACTGTGCGCCCCAGCGCCAGTCATCCATGGACTCCCCCCCCTCCAGCGGCCGGCTCACGGTGATCACCGGCCCCAGCGGGGTGGGCAAGGGGACCCTGGTGGCCCGGCTGCTGCAGCGGCACCCCGCCCTGTGGCTGTCCGTCTCGGCCACCACCCGCTCGCCCCGTCCCGGTGAGATCGACGGGCAGCACTACTTCTTCCTGACACGCCCCGACTTCGAGGCCCAGGTGGCCAGCGGGGGCTTCCTGGAGTGGGCCGAGTTCGCGGGCCACCTCTACGGCACCCCCCGGCCCCCGGTGGAGGCCCAGCTCGCCCAGGGGCGGCCGGTGCTGCTGGAGATCGAGCTGGAGGGGGCCCGCCAGGTGCGGCGCACCTTTCCGGCGGCCTTCCAGCTGCTGATCAAGCCGCCCAGCTTCGAGGAACTGGAGCGTCGCATCCGCGGCCGCGGCACCGACAGCGACGAGGCGATCACGCGGCGGCTGGCGCGGGCATGCCAGGAGCTCACGGCCGAGGCGGAGTTCGATGCCGTGCTGGTCAACGGCGACCTTGACGCGGCCCAGTTGGAACTGGAGCGGCTGCTGGGATTTCGCGACGCCGTCTGACAGCACCGCCAGGGACGTGCCGCCATGAAAAAGCGGCCCTTCAAAGGGCCGCGGGATGGATAGGGCTGCCGCACGCCGGGGGTCAGCCCTGTCGCTGGCTTCAGAGTCAGTGGATGATCAGATCCGGGAAGAAGCGGAAGACCTCGATCGTGATGCCAGCGGTGAGGGTGAACCAGACGGCGGCCACGACGGGAGCGGTGGTGAGGAATTTCTTCATGGCTCTTGGGATCATCGGGGGGAAACGGTGACTTTGGAGTCGGATTCCACCAGGGCTCCGCTGGTGAACTCCTTGAGGGCCGCCAGGGGCCAGACGGCGGCGGCCAGGGTGGTCTTGAAGGCCAAGGGCAGATCGATCTGGATTTCACGCATGGTGGCGTCCTTGCTGCCGCGGATGGCGATCAGGTAGCCACGGCCGGCCCAGCCGATCGTGCCGGCGATGTAGAGGAAGAGGAGGCCCGGGATCGTGAAGTCACCGGCGTGGCTCCAGCGGCCATCCGTGATCAGGTGGGGCAGGCCATCGGTGCCACACAGGGCGTCCCCGTAATAAGCGAAGCGGGCCTTGGCCTGATCCGTTTTCGCTGCGGCGGCGCGCTGCTGGAAGCGGGGGGTCTCGCTGCAGGGGGTGAGTCCGCCGATGTCGGCCCGGGCCGAGGGGGCGAAGCCGAAGAGCAGGAACACGGACGCCACCAGGGCGAAAGCCCGGATGGCGAAGGAACGACTGGAGAGAAGACGGCGCATGGAGAGGGGCCGCGGGGGAACTGCCGCGGGGCAGGATGGCTCGTGCGGACAGTAGGGGAGCTCTCCAGGGAGCATGCGCACGGTTCTGGCCCTCGAAACAAGTTGTGACGAGTCCGCGGCGGCGATTGTGGCCGGTCGGCGGGTGCTGGCGGGGGCCGTGGCTTCCCAGATGGAGGAGCACGCCCGCTGGGGCGGGGTGGTGCCGGAAATCGCCTCGCGCCGCCACGTGGAAGCGCTGCCGGCCCTGATTGCCCGGGTGCTGGAGGAGAGCGGTGTGGCCATGGCCGATCTCGATGCCGTCGCCGCCACGGTCGCCCCCGGCCTGGCCGGGGCCCTGCTGGTGGGGTCGGTCACGGCCCGCACCCTGGCGCGGCTGCATGGCAAGCCTTTCCTGGGGGTGCATCACCTGGAGGGGCATCTGTGTTCGGTGCACCTGGGCGACCCCCTGCCGCCGGGTCCCTACCTCGTGCTGCTGGTCAGCGGCGGCCATACCGAGCTGATCCGCGTCGATGGTCCCGGGGCCTACTCCCGCCTGGGCCGCAGCCGCGACGATGCCGCCGGCGAGTGCTTCGACAAGGTGGCCCGGCTGCTCGGGCTGGGCTATCCCGGCGGGCCCGCGATCGAGGCGGCGGCGGCCGGTGGCGACCCCGGTCGCTTCCGCTTTCCCAAGGGCAGGGTCTCCCTTCCCGAAGGGGGCTTCCATCCCTACGACTTCAGCTTCAGCGGCCTCAAGACGGCGGTGCTGCGCCAGGTGCAGCGGCTCGCTGGCGAGGGAGGTCCCCTGCCGGTGGCCGATCTGGCGGCGAGCTTCGAGCAGGGGGTGGCCGAGGTGCTGGTGGAGCGCAGCTGCCGCTGCGCCGTCGAGGCGGGCCTGGAGACGGTGGTGCTGGTGGGGGGCGTTGCCGCCAACCGGCGCCTGCGCCGCCTGATGGCGGAGGCGACCGCCGCCCGCGGTCTCTCCTGGCGCGTCGCGCCCCTGGCGTACTGCACCGACAACGCCGCCATGGTGGGCCTGGCGGCGGTCGAGCGGCTCGAGGCGGGGGGTCGCAGTGGGATCAGCCTGGGGGTGGCGGCCCGGCTCCCTCTGGAGCAGGCCGGCTCCCTCTATGCGCCACAGCCACCCTTTTGATGCCCTTAAGGTGGGTGGATCGCCTTAACGACTGGCCCCATGGCCCCCGCGAATCCCCTGCCCCTTGAGCAGGGCGAAACCACCCTCATCGACACGGAACCCGTGTCCCAGCAGGAACTCAACGCCTGGCGCCGTGGTTTCACCCCCCAAGCCGAGATCTGGAACGGCCGTCTGGCGATGCTCGGCCTGTCCGTGGGCCTCGGTGTGCTGCTGCTGGTGCGGCTGGCCGGCGGCTGAGCTCCGGCCCATTTCTCCGCCCTCCCACGGTCTTCAGTCTCCAGAAAACCCGCTGGTCAGGTCCGCCCACGCATCGTCTGGGCCAGCTCGCTGGGCCTGAGGCTGGCGGCGAGAGCGTCTTCGGCGTGCACCCTGCCGGCAGTCACCAGATTGGCCAGATACTGGTTGGAGGTGATCATGCCGTCGAAACCGCTGCGGGCCATGATCGCCTCGATCTCATCGAGATTGGCCCGCATGATGTAGTCCTTGCAGGCATCGGTGTTGATGAAGACGTCGTGGTACGACGCCCTTTTGCCATCCACCGTCTTGATCAGGCCCTGGGAGATCACCCCCAGCAGCGAATCGGCCACCGATCGCCGGATGATCTCCTGCTCGTCGGGGGGATACATGCCCAGCATCCGCTCGACGGAGCGCACCGCCGAGTTGGTGTGCAGGGTGCCCAGCAGCAGGTGTCCGGTCTGGGAGGCTTCGATCGCCGTGGTAAGGGTGTCCTGGTCACGGATCTCCCCCACCAGGATCACGTCCGGATCCTCCCGGAGCGCGGCGCGGAGGGCCGTCTTGAAGTGGCGGGTGTGGCTGCCCAGTTCCCGCTGGCGGATCAGGGACTGGCGGCTCTGGTGCACGAATTCGACCGGATCCTCGATGGTGAGGATGTGGCGCTTCATCGTGCGGTTGATGTGGTCGATCACCGCGGCCAGGGTGGTGCTCTTGCCTGAGCCCGTCGGGCCGGTGACCAGAAGCATGCCCTTGGGACGCTGGGCCAGATCCTTGAGCACCGCCGGCAGGTTGAGCTCGTCGATGGTGGGAATGGCCTGGGGAATCAGCCGCAGGACCATCGCCGGACCCTGGAGGGATTCGAGCAGGTTGATCCGCACCCGCACGAAACCGAAGGCGTAGGAGCCGTCGTATTCCTTCTGCTGGAAGAAACGATCGATCTGGGCCGGCTCCAGGATCTCCCGCAGCCAGTCGCGGAAGGTGTTGCCATCGGTCACGCCCGGACCGGCCAGGATCATGTCGCCGCGGCTGCGGAACCGGGGCGCCTCACCGACGCCGAGGTGGATGTCGGAGAAATTCCGTTCGAAGGCCACCCGAACGATCTGCTCGAGCGTCGCCGGAGAGTCGCCCTCCGCCGACATCGGCATCACTTCTGTGAAAAAGGAGGCCCTGGGCTGAACGCCCACGGGGGGCGGTGGCGGTGGCGGGTGGGACATCGAGGAACGCGGCTGGAGCGCGGGGCGATCCCGCTGGTGAATGCTGGTGAATTCCGTGGGGCGAATCCGCCGAGGTTTGGACGAATCCGCCGAGGGCTGTGTCGCTCCTGACCGGATCCTAGGGGCGGATTTCGATCTGTGGACCGGGGCGGCGAGCTGTGCCCCGCCTGGCAGGGGCGGCTTACCCAGGCTGCCTAGGATCGTTCGATCCGCGCCGGCCCGTGTCCCTACCGCCTCTGGTCAGCATCGTTCTGGGCACCCGCCCCGAGGCCATCAAGCTGGCTCCGGTGATCCTGGCCTTCCAGCGGTCGCCGGACTTCCGCACCCGCGTCGTCCTCACCGGACAGCACCGCGAGATGGTCACCCAGGTGATGCACCTGTTCGGTCTGGCCGCCGACCATGACCTGGCCCTGATGGCCCCGAAGCAGACCCTCACCCATGTCACCTGCGCGGCCCTGCAGGGACTGAAGCAGGAGTTCGAGGAGCACCGCCCCGATCTCGTGCTCGTCCAGGGCGACACCACCACCGCCTTCGCCAGCGCCCTGGCCGCCTTCTACAAGCAGATCCCCGTCGGCCATGTGGAGGCCGGCCTGCGCACCGATGATCTGCTCGATCCCTTCCCGGAGGAAGCGAACCGCCGCCTGATCTCCCAGCTGGCCCGCCTCCACTTCGCCCCCACGGCCCAGTCGGCGGCGAACCTGAGGGCCTCGGGCGTGGTGGGCGAGATCCTCACCACCGGCAACACGGTGATCGATGCCCTGCTGCTCATGGCCAGCACGGCCCCCGACTGGGACCTGCCAGGCCTCGACTGGCAGAAGCAGCGGGTGCTGCTGGCCACCGTGCACCGTCGCGAGAACTGGGGCGAGCGTCTCCAGGACATCGGCCGCGGCTTCCTCGCCCTGCTCGAGCGCTTCCCCGACACCGCCCTGCTGCTGCCGCTGCACCGCAACCCCACGGTGCGGGAGCCCCTGCAGGCCCTGCTGGGTTCCCACCCCCGCGCCTTCCTGATCGAGCCGCTCGACTACGACCGCCTGGTGGCGGCGATGCGCGGCTGCACCCTGCTGCTCACCGACTCGGGTGGCCTGCAGGAGGAGGCCCCGGCCCTGGGCAAGCCCGTGCTGGTGCTGCGCCGCACCACCGAGCGGCCGGAGGCTGTGGCGGCGGGCACGGCGAAGCTGATCGGCACCGACAGCGAGGCAATCTTCAGTGAAGCCAGCCGGCTCCTGGAGGATCCGGAGGCCTACGGGGCCATGGCCCACGCCCACAATCCCTTCGGCGACGGCGCGGCCAGCGGCCGGATCGTGGAGGCGGCGCGCCGCTACCTGGGCCTGGCTGCCGCCTAGGGGCGCTTCTTGGCCCAGGGGGGCAGGTCGATGAACACCCGGGTGCCGCTCTCCAGGCCGGAGAGGATCTGGGTGTCCTTGCCGCTGCTGGCCCCCAGCTCCACGGGCTGGAAGGTGGGTTCCTGCCCCTTGCCCACCAGCAGCACCCCCGGCCGGCCGTCTTCCGTGACGATGGCGACGGTGGGCACCACGGTCCTGGCCTGAAGGGTGCCGGTCTGGAAGTCGATGTCGGCGGTCATGCCGATGCGCAGTTCCGGGGCCGGATCGGTCAGCTGGAGCTTCACCTCGAAGGAGGTGACGTTGTTGGTCTTCACCGCCCGCGGAGCGATCTGGCGCACCCTGGCCTGGAAGCGACGGTCGGGGAAGGCATCGACGCGCACGCTGGCGGGCAGGCCCACCCGCAGCCGGCCGATGTCACTCTCGGGCACCTTGGCGACCACCTCCAGCCCTTCCGAGAGCTCCACGATCGAGGAGCTGGTGGCGCCGGCGGTGGCAGAAGCGGTGGTGGTGGGGGTGACGAAGGCGCCCGGTTCGGCGTAGCGCTGGCTGATCACCCCATCGAAGGGGGCCCGCACGATCAGTTCGTCCTTCTCCACCATGCGCTGTCGCAGCCGTTGCCGGGCGGCGGCGGTGGCCAGGCGCCGCACCTCCGCCTCCGAACGGAAGCGATTCATGGTGTCGAGGCTGATCGCCCCCTGGCGGAACAGGGGTTCGTTGCGGCGCAGCTCGCTGTCGCTGCGGCGCAGCTCGGACTCCGCCGACTGCACGTTGGCCTGCAGTTCCATCAGCCGGTCGCGCAGGTCGCCGTCATCCATCAGGGCCAGGGGCTGGCCCCGGCGCACGCTGTCGCCTTCGTCGACCATCAGCTCCAGCAGCACCCCCTGCCGCTTGGGGCTGACATTCACCCGCTTGACGGCATCGAGCTCGCCGCTGGCGGTGATCACCCCGGGCAGGGAGCCCTCGCGGGCCACCACCGTGAAGGGGGCCAGGTCGCGGCCGGCCTGCTGGCGTTGGCGCTGCCAGAGACCGGCCGTGGCGAGCAGGGCCAGGCCCACGGCCAGGCCGATCCAGAGGCGGCGGCGGCTGCCGCGGCGGCGGCCCTTCACGGGAGCCGACGTCGGCGGTGACGCATCACGGGTCGGAGCGGGGGCCGGCGGCAGGGGGGTGATGGCTGGAATGGGCCGGCGAATCGCTGCCGACAGTTTCGCCTGTCTGCGCGAGGGTTGTGGATGGCGGGTGACCGAAGGGCCCCGTCCGGGCGCCCCCTACATTTCCCCCATGCTCAAAGCCGGAATCGTCGGGCTGCCCAATGTGGGCAAGTCGACCCTCTTCAACGCCCTGGTGGCCAACGCCCAGGCCCAGGCGGCCAATTTCCCCTTCTGCACCATCGAGCCCAACGTGGGGGTGGTGGCGGTTCCCGATGAGCGCCTGCAGAAGCTCTCCGATCTCTCCAGTTCCAAGGAGATCGTGCCGACCCGGGTGGAATTCGTGGACATCGCCGGGCTGGTGCAGGGGGCGAGCCAGGGAGAGGGGCTCGGCAACAAGTTCCTGGCCAACATCCGCGAGGTGGACGCCATCGTCCACGTCGTGCGCTGCTTCGAGGACGATGACGTGATCCACGTCTCCGGCAGCGTCGACCCGGTGCGGGATGCCGAGGTGATCAACCTGGAACTGGGGCTGGCGGATCTGGCCCAGATCGAGAAGCGGCGCGAGCGGCTCAAGAAACAGATGCGCACCAGCAAGGAGGCCGCCGCCGAGGACGGTGCCCTGGCCCGGCTGCAGGCGGAACTGGAACAGGGCGGCGCCGTGCGGCGGGTGAGCCTGAGCGAGGAGGAACTGGCCCTGGTGCGCAACCTGGGCCTGCTGACCGGCAAGCCGATCATCTATGCCACCAACGTCAGTGAGGACGACCTGGCGGAGGGCAATGCCTGGGTGGCCGCCGTCGAAGCCCTGGCTGCCCGGGAGGGGGCCGAAGCCGTGCGCATCTCCGCCCAGGTGGAGGCCGAGCTGGTGGATCTGGCCGCCGAGGAGCGCTCCGACTACCTGGCCGGGCTGGGGGTGAGCGAGGGCGGTCTGCAGAGCCTGATCCGCGCCACCTATCGCCTGCTGGGTCTGCGCACCTACTTCACCACCGGTGAGAAGGAGACCCGGGCCTGGACCATCACCGCCGGCATGACCGCCCCCCAGGCGGCCGGTGTGATCCACACCGATTTCGAGCGCGGCTTCATCCGTGCCCAGACCATCGCCTACGCCCAGCTGCTGGAGGCCGGCACCCTGGCCGAGGCCCGCAACCGGGGCTGGCTGCGCAGCGAGGGCAAGGAGTATGTGGTGGCTGAGGGGGATGTGATGGAGTTCCTGTTCAACGTCTGAGCCGGCGCCATGGCCATGTCTGTCGGGTTCATCGGCCTGGGGGCCCTGGGTGCTCCGATGGCCGCCAACCTGCTCACCAGCGGCTTTCCGCTCACGGTTCATAATCGCCGCCGCGACCGGGAGGAGAGCCTGGCCGCCGCCGGGGCCCGCAGGGCGGCCACGCCGGCGGCGGCGGCCCACGGTGCGGAGGTGCTGGCCCTCTGTGTGAGCGATGACGCGGCGGTGGGGGCGGTGCTGCTGGGGGAGGGGGACTACGGCGCGGATGCCGCCGTGGCCGGTCTGTCGCCCGGGGCCCTGGTGGTCGATTTCTCCACCATCGCGCCGGAGACCTCCCGGGCCATGGCCGCCGCCCTGGCCGAGCGGGGGGTGGGCTATCTGGACGCCCCGGTGACGGGCGGCACCGAGGGCGCCCGGGCCGGCACCCTCTCAGTGCTGGTGGGGGGGAGCGCCGCCGACCTGGAGCGGGCCCGGCCCCTGCTGGAGGCGGTGGGAGGCCGCATCGGCCATTTCGGGCCGGTGGGGGCTGGCCAGGAGGCCAAGGCCGTCAACCAGGTGCTGGTGGCGGGCAGCTACGCGGCCGTGGCCGAGGCCATGGCCCTGGGGCAGCGGCTCGGTCTGCCGATGGAGGAGGTGAGGCAGGCGCTGCTGGGCGGGGCCGCCGGCTCCTGGGCCCTGGAGCACCGCGGCGGCGGCATGCTGCGGGGCGAATTCCCGCTCGGGTTCCGGCTGCGGCTGCACCGCAAGGATCTGGCGATCGCCCTGGAGGCCGCCGCCGCCGAGGGGCTGGAGCTGCCGGTGGCGGGTCTGGTGGCGGCGATGGAGGACGAGCTGATCGCGGCCGGCCATGGCGACGACGACGTGTCGGCCCTGGCCCGCTGGTTTTCACCTGGGGCCGAAGCAGGATCAGCCGCCTGATCGATCATTCCGGTGAGGCATGACTGGCGCCATGGGCGCTTCCTATGCTTCCTCCCAGGAGCCAATGCACCGTGGCATGAAAATCGCCTGCGTGATGATGCAGAAGGACGAAACGATTCTTTTGGATCCATGGATTCGTTATCATTCTGATCTGATCGGATCTGGAAATCTCTACATCCTCGATAATGGATCCACAGCCCCCTCCGTGATTCGATCCCTGCGGCAGGCAGAGCTGGATGGAGTCCATGTGCTGTGGGACTATCGGAGTCGTCGTGATTATCTTGAGCGAGGACCGCTGATTGTTGAGTTGATTCAGCATTTGGATCGAGAAGGCTGTTTCGATTTCTATTTTCTGCTCGATTGTGATGAGTTTCTTGCTTGTCAGACCGGTGCCGGGCCATCCTGCCAACGCCAGGACATTGAGGCGGTGCTGCGGCCCTTTCTAGGCAGTCAAGAGGTTCTTGTCATTCAGTACAAATACTGGCATAATCCCTGTCGAAAAAATTTCTACTCCATCACGAACTCAAGCAGGAAGTGCTTTTTTGCCCATGGATCCTGTGACTTCCTTGACCATGGTTTCCATCATGGGCGCTCGAAGCTTGGCAAAAATGATCAGTCGACTGGCATTGTCTTCTTCGAATTTCATTACAAGCCTTACCGACTGCACCGAATCAGTAGCAGGCAGCATCTATGCGGGGTCTTGGACGACTTCTCCAGGCGTTCCCTACGTGCTTATCGTGCGAAGCGCAAATACGCCCATCACTGCGCAGAAGACCTGTTAAAGGGAAAGTACGATTTCGTCCGATCATTCCTTGGTGCGCAGGGTGAGTTGGAGATCCAGGGGCTGCTTGCCACCTTTGACCGGCTCGGGATTGACCATGGGGCGCTGTTCGAGCGACAGCCACCGATCCCGTCGGGTCTATGGCTCTTTCTGCTCAGGATGCGGCAGACCTTCATGCATGGCGTCGATGGGGGGCTCGACGTCGTGCGTCGGGGGGTCAGCTTCCTGCGGCGGCAGGCAGCCCGTAGGGCAAGAGCCATGGGGCATCTGATCCGGCGCCTGGCGGGTTTCCCCTGAAAAGCCTTTCACCGGCTGCTGGTGGAGCCACCTCCCACGGCACCTCGGACCCGATGGGTACGGTGGGCCCGAGTCCGCCGGGGGCCATTCCTCGGGACCCCGCTGCCATGCCCGAGCACCTTCCCACCGCTGCGATCGAACTGCGAGGGCTGGGCAAGCGCTTCCAGGAAGGGGAGACCGAGAGGGTGGTGCTCGCGTCCGTCGACCTGACCATCGCCCCCGGCCAGTTCGTCGTCCTGCTGGGTCAGAGCGGCAGCGGCAAGAGCACCCTGCTGCACCTGATCGGCGGCATCGACACCCCTTCATCCGGCAGCGTGCGGATCGGCGGGGTGGACCTCACGGCCATCGACGAGCGGAGCCGCACCCTGTTCCGCCGCGACCACATCGGCTTCATCTTCCAGTTCTTCAATCTCATCCCCACCCTCTCGGTGCTGGAGAACGTCACCCTGCCCGGCGAGCTGGCGGGTCGGCCCCGTTCCGCCCTGGAGGCCGCCGCCCGCGATCTGCTCGGCCGTGTGGGTCTGGCCGACCGGGCCGCCACCAGGCCCGACCGGCTCTCCGGCGGTCAGCAGCAGCGCGTGGCCATCGCCCGGGCCCTGCTGCATGAGCCCCTGCTGATCCTGGCCGACGAGCCCACCGGCAACCTCGACGAGCACACCGGTGAGCAGGTGCTGCAGCTGCTGATCGACCTCACCCGCCAGCAGGGCCGCACCCTGATCATGGCCACCCACAACGGGGCCATCGCCGACCGTGCCGACCGGGTGCTGCGGGTGCAGGAGGGCCATCTGCTCGAGACCTCCTCCCCTGCGGCTGCGGTGGCGGCATGAGTCAGGGGGAGGCACCGTCCGTGGTCCGCAACGGACCCCTGTGGCGCCTGGCGGTGCGGCGCTGGCGCCGCCGCCCGCTCCAGTACCTGCTCTGCATCCTGGGCATCGCCCTGGGGGTGGCGATGCTGGTGTCGATCGACCTGGCCAGCGGTTCGGCCCAGCGGGCCTTCGCCCTCTCCACCGACGCCATCACGGGCCGCACCACCCATCGCCTGGTGGCAATCGGGCCCGGTGGCGTCCCGGACAGCACCTTCGTGGAGCTGCGCCGCCGCTTTCCGGAGATTCCCGCCGCGCCGGTGATCGAGGCCTACGGCCGGGCCGAGGAGCTGGACGGGGAACTGCTGCGGCTGGTGGGGGTCGATCTGTTCAGTGAGGCGCCCTTCCGCGGCCTGCTGGGCGGCGACGGCGATGGTCAGGGGGGCCGCGGCAAGCAAGGCGGCAGGGGCTTCGTGCCCTTCCTCACCGAGCCCGGCACGGCCGTGATCGCCGCCGACACCGCCGCGCGCTTCGGCCTCCACCCCGGCGCCGCCGACGCCTCCGGAACCCTGCATCTCGATCTGGCCGGGCGGACGTCGGCCCTGAGGCTGGTGGGCAGCGTCAGCAGCGATTCGGCCCTGGAGCGCCGGGGGCTGGAGACCCTGCTGCTGGTCGACATCGCCACCGCCCAGGACCTGCTCGCCCCCGCCGGCGCCGCTGCGGCCCCGGCGCTGGGCCACATCGACCTGATCCTCGAGGGCCCCGCCCAGGAGCAGGCCATCCGCACCTGGTTGCCTGCTGGGCTGAAGCTGGAGACGGCGGCGGCCCGCGGCAATGCCGTGCAGCAGATGACGGCCGCCTTTGAGCTCAACCTCACCGCCATGAGCCTGCTGGCCATGGTGGTGGGCATCTTTCTCATCTACAACACGGTCACCTTCAGCGTGGTGCAGCGCCGCAGCCTCTTCGGGGTGCTGCGCTGCCTGGGGGTGACCCGGCGCCAGCTGTTCACCCTGATCCTGGGGGAGGCGGCCCTGTTCAGCCTTGTGGGGTCCCTGCTGGGCCTGGCGCTGGGGGTGGTGCTGGGGCGCACCGTCGTCGGCCTGATCACCCAGACGATCAACGATTTCTACTTCGTGGTCTCGGTGCGGCAGATCAGCCTGTCGGGATTCACCCTGGCCAAGGGAATGGCCGTGGGGGTGGCCTCGGCCCTGGTGGCCTCGGCCCTGCCCGCCTGGGAAGCGATGGCCACCCCGCCGCAGATGACCCTGCAGCGCTCCAGCCTCGAGGCCGGCTGGCAGCGACTGTTGCCCTGGTTCCTGCCGGCGGCCGCCCTCACCGGCGGCCTTGGAGTGCTTCTGCTCCGCTGGGACAGCCGGGACCTGGTGCCCGCCTTCGCTGGCCTGTTCGCCCTGCTGATGGGGGCCGCCCTGCTGATGCCGCCGGTGCTGGCCGCCGCCATGACGGTCCTGGGCAGGGCCGGCGGCGGCCTGGGGGTGGTGGCCCGCCTCGCTCCCCGCGACATCCTGCGCTCCCTCAGCCGCACCGCGGTGGCCGTGGCGGCCCTGATGGTGGCGGTGTCGGTGATCGTGGGGCTCTCGATCATGATCGGCTCCTTCCGGGGCACGGTGGTCACCTGGCTCGACCAGACCCTCCAGGCCGATCTGTTCGTCTCCCCGCCCAGCACCACCGCCAACCGGGTGCTGGGCAAGGTGGATCCCGCCATCGTCCAGTCCGTCGCGGCGCGCCCCGACCTGCGGGCCATGGTCACCTTCAACAGCTTCGACGTGCGCCTGGTCGACCAGGACCGGGACATCACCCTGATCGCCGCCGGTGGCGATATCTCCGCCGGCCGGCGCCCCTACGCCTGGGTCCGCCCGGGCATCGACGATCCCTTCGCCGCCCTGGCGGCCCGCGAGGGGGTGATCCTCTCCGAGGCCGTCTACCTGCGCGATGGCCAGGGCGCCATCCCCGAGCAGGTCAGGCTCGAAACCCCTGACGGCGAGCGCAGTTTCCCGGTGGTCGCCGTCTTCTACGACTATTCCTCCGACCGCGGCAGCGTGCTGATGGACCGCTCCCAGGTGGCGGAGCTCTGGCATGACGACAACGTCGCCTCCCTGGGGCTGTTCCTGGCCCCGGGCGTGGAGCCCGAGGCGGTGGCCGCCGACCTGCGGGAGGGTTTCCGCAGCCGCCAGAGCCTGCTGGTGCAGACCAACGGCGCCCTGCGGCAGGGATCGCTGGAGATCTTCGATCGCACCTTCGCCATCACCGGCGCCCTGCAGCTGCTGACGGTGCTGGTGGCCTTCATCGGCATCTTCAGCACCCTGATGAGCCTGCAGCTGGAGCGGGGCCGGGAGTTCGCCGTGCTGAGGGCCAGCGGCATGACGCCTTTCCAACTGGGGCGCCTCACCCTGCTGGCGACCGGCCTGATGGGTCTGCTGGCCGGCACCTGCTCGATGCCCCTGGGCTACGGGCTGGCCTGGGTCCTGGTGCATGTGATCAACGTGCGTTCCTTCGGCTGGACCCTGCAGATCGCCCTGGAGCCCCGCTTCTTCGTCCAGTCCCTGCTGGTAGCCGTGGGTGCGGCGGTGCTGGCGGGTCTCTACCCGGCCCTGCGCCTCGGGCGCATGAACATCAGCGAGGCGCTGCGGCAGGAATGAACCACCCCCATCCCCTTCGGACCCTGCTGGCCCTGGTGGCCGTGCTGCTGCTGAACCTGGCCGGAGCGGCCCCAGCCGCGGCCAGCAGCGGCATCCGCTGGGGGGAGGCGCCGGAACCCGAGGGATTCGTCCGGGCCTTCACCCCGCGTCACTGGCAGTTCCCCGCAGACTTCGGCGCCCATCCCGAGTACCGGACCGAGTGGTGGTACTACACGGGCAACCTGGAGGGCGACGACGGACGCCCCTTCGGCTACCAGCTGACGATCTTCCGCCAGGCCCTGGCCCCCGTCGCTCCCGACGGCTCAGCCCGCCCCTCCGCCGCTGAATCGGCCGGGGCGAGCGCCGGCTCCCCCTGGCGCACCCCCCAGGTCTTCTCCGCCCATTTCACCGTCAGCGACATCGCCGACGGTGCCTTCCTGCAGGAGGAGCGCTTCGCCCGCGGCGCCCTGGGCCTGGCCGGGGCCGAGGCCGATCCCTACGCGGTGTGGCTCAACGACTGGCGCATCAGCGCCGAGGGCCCCGACCGGGTGCGGCTCCAGGCCGCCACCGACGCCATGGCCATCGACCTGAGCCTTCGCCAGAGCCGGCCCCCGGTGCTCCAGGGCCAGGACGGTCTCAGCCGCAAGGGGCCCGAGCCGGGCAACGCCTCGCACTACTACTCCCTGGTGCAGCAGCCCACCGAGGGCACGGTCACCGTCGCGGGCCGCACCTACGCGGTCCGCGGGGTCAGCTGGAAGGACCATGAGTTCTCCACCAGCGTGCTCAGCCCGGGCACCGTCGGCTGGGACTGGTTCTCCGCCCAGTTCGAGGACGGCTCCGCCCTGATGCTCTACGGCCTGCGCCGTGAGGACGGCGGCAAGGAGCCCTTCAGCGGCGGCCGCTGGATCGCCGGCGACGAGGCGGTGGAGCTCGGCGCCGACGACTACACGCTCACGGTGAAGCGCAGCTGGCGGAGCCCCCACAGCGGTGCCACCTACCCCGCCGCCTGGACCCTCACCATTCCACGGCTGGACCTGGAGCTGGCGATCACGCCGCAGATGGCCGATCAGGAGCTAACCACGGCCTCGGCCACCTACTGGGAGGGGGCGCTGCGTTACGAGGGCCACCGCGGCGAGGGGCCGCTGCGGGGCCGTGGCTACGGCGAGCTCACCGGCTACGTCGATCGCCTCGATGGTCTGCGGGGTGGGTGATCGGCGAGGATGGCCCCAGCAGGAGCGAAGGGCCATGGCAGCAGCGGACCATCCCGGGATCCCGTCCCCCCCTTCGGAGGAGGCCGGCGACGCCGCCGGCTCTGCCGCCGAGCATCCCCACAACTTCGAGGTGCAGAAGGAGATCCACCGCCGCATCCGCAATGACCCGGATTACGACGACTGGGAGTACGGCACCGAGCCCCTGCCCCATGAGGCCTGGGTGGAGCGGCAGGCCGCCGCGTCAGGGGAGCGCCCGGCGGGGGCCTAGGCCCCGCACCAGCAGCAGCCCCCCCAGGCAGGCCAGGGCCATCAGCAGCCAGAGTCCGGCCCCGTGGCCCTGGCCGTCCAGCAACTGTCCGGCCAGCAGGGGCGCACCGAAGCCGCTGATGGCGAAGCACTGGGACAGCAGCGCCAGGGCCAGGCCCTGGTGCTCGATCGGGCTGCGTTCCACCACGGCCTTGGTGGCGGTGGGCAGGAAGCAGGCGATCCCGAGGGCCAGGGGCAGCTGGGCGAGCAGCAGCAGGGACAGACCCCGTTCGCTGAAGGCGGAGGCCGCCAGCAGCAGGTTGCCGGCCGCGAAGCTGACCAGGCTCAGGTTCAGACCCGTCGTCACCGGCCGGCGGGCCAGGGCCTGACCCACCGGCCACTGGAGCAGCAGCAGCAGAGCCAGCTGCAGGCCGATGGTGAGGGCACCGAGGCTCACCGGCAGGGCGCGGCGCAGCAGGCTGCCCCGCACCAGCTCCAGGGGCAGGGCGCTCTGCATCAGGGCCGGCATCGCCGTGGCCAGCACGGCGACGGCCAGCAATGGCGCCAGGCCGGGCAGCCAGGGGCCCCAGGGGCTGGGGTGGGCCAGCCGCTCCCTGGGCCTGGGATCCGGCAGCCCCCGACGCGACAGCACCAGCAGCAGCACCAGCATGCAGCCGATGTCCACGGCGTAGATGCCGCGCAGCCATCCCCGCCAGGCGAGCACCGCTCCCACCAGGGCTCCGGCGGCGATGCCCACGGCATCGGCGCTGCGCATCAGGGCGAAGGCCCGGCCCGAACCCACCGGCGTGCCCGAGCCCACTGGCGCGCAGCTGAGCGGCACCGCCAGCTCGATCGCCGGCCAGTAGAACCCCACCGCCACCCCGAGCAGCACCTGCCCCTGCAGGTAGCCGCCGAAGGAGCCGGCCGCCATCAGCCGGGCGTCGCCGGCGATGGCCATCAGGGCCGCCAGCAGCACCGGAACCGCGCAGTTCAGGCCCCGATCCAGCAGGACACCACTGAGGATCCGGCCGAAGGTGCCCGCCACCGCGGCCAGGGCCAGCCCTTCGGTGACGCGGGCCGCGCTGAACTGCGCCTGGTGGAACACCATCGGCGTCAGATAGAGCACACCGCCCGCCCCGAGCATGGCGATCACGCGGATCAGGGCGAGATGGCGCAGGGCTGCTGGAAACTGGGTGAACCAGGACCGCGCCCTGGCCCTCCCCTGTGCCTGTTCCACTCCGCCTTCGCCTGTTCAAGGGTCTGCTGGCCAGTCTGCTGATCGCCGGGACGCCCCTCATGCCGCCGGTCGCGGCGGCGGAGGTGCTGGAGCTCCGCTTCGACGGGCTGGAGCTGCCGGTGAACCTGGAGCAGCTCGACGGCTGGACCCGCAGCCCGGCCGGCCGGACCGGCGGCGGCGGCGATCTGGCGGTCTGGCTGGATCTGCTCGACCCCCGCAGTCGCCAGGACCTCAAGATCCTGCTGCGCGCTCCCCTGCTGCGGGACACCAGCTTCGGCCAGCAGCTGCTCGACAGCTGGGCTGGCAGCCAGATGATGGCCCGCCTGGGGGACCTGCTGACCACGGCCGACGGCCGCAGCACCACGGCGGTGCTGCAGACGACGCTGCGCCGCCTGCTGGAGTCCCGGCAGGACGTCTCCACCATCGGCCTGCTGCGGGCCCTGCCGGTGCAGCGACTGAGCCTCCAGCTCGACGGGCTCTACGAGCTGGCCGTTCAGTGGCGCCAGCAGATCGACCTGCAGCGCCAGGCCCTGCGGCGCCTCCAGGCCCTGGCCCTGCCGGAGCGCCGCACCGTTCCCCTGGCCTTCGCCGATCGCACCCCCCTGAGGCCCCGGCGGCTGGGGCTGGCCGTGGACCACCGCCAGCAACCCCTGCCGCTGGAGGTCTGGCCGGCGCCGGCCACCGGCCGGGGAAGCCCGGCCCCGCAGCGGCCCTGGCTGCTGATGATGCCCGGCCTGGGGGGGAATGCCGACCAGTTCGGCTGGCTGGCCAGCGAGCTGGCCGAACGGGGCTGGCCGGTGGTGGTGGTGCAGCATCCCGGCAGTGACGGCCCCGCCCTCAAGGCCGCCCTCGACGGCCAGCGGCCGCCGCCGGGCGCCGAGACCCTGGCCATCCGGCTGGCCGACATCGAGGCGGTGCTGGCGGCCCAGCGCCGGGGCGAGCTGCCGGTGCGCGGCCGGGGGGTGGTGCTCCTCGGCCATTCGATGGGGGCCCTCTCCGCCCTGCTGGCGGCCGGGGTGGTGCCGGAAGCGGGCCTGGCCGGGCGCTGCCGCAAGGCCCTCGACCGCCTGCCGATCGCCAACCCCTCCCGGCTGCTGCAGTGCCAGCTGCCCAGCACTGACCTGCCGAAGCGCTCCTCCCCCCCCGCCGAGCTGCGGGGGCTGGTGCTGCTCAACAGCTTCGGCAGCCTGCTCTGGCCGCGGCGGGGGCTGGCGTCCCTGGGGGTGCCGGTGCTGATGGTCGGCGGCAGCCTCGACCTGGTGACGCCGCCGCTGGAGGAGCAGCTGCGCCTGTTTCTCCAGGGCAGGGATCCCCGCAGCCGGCTGGTGATGGTGGAGGGGGGCAGCCATTTCTCGCCCGTGCGGCTGATGCCCACCGATGAGGTGCTCTTCCGACTCGATGAGGAGCTGGTGGGGGTGGACCCGGCCCTGGTGCAGTCGGCGCTGCTGCGCCTGACCACCGAATACCTCCAGACCCTGGAGCAGCCCCTGCTGCTGCCGGCCCAGCGGCGGGTCCAGCAGGGGGTGACCCTCGATGTGCTCGATGCCGCCGCCGCCCGGCGCTGGAAGGCCGGCCTGAAGCCCTGAGCTCAGAAGCGGATGCGCGGATCGAGCAGGGCCACCAGCAGATCCACCAGCACGGTCACCAGCACCACCAGGGCCGCCACCACCACCACGATCCCCTGCACCACGGGATAATCGCGCTGGGCGATCGCCTCCTGCAGCCGGAAGGCGATGCCGGGCCATGAGTAGGTGACCTCGATCAGCAGGGCGCCGCCGATCAGGGAGGCCACCGTGATGCCCGTGATCGTCAGCACGGGCAGCAGGGCGTTGGGCAGGGCGTGGTGCAGCACCACCCGTCGCTCGCTCAGGCCCCGGCTGCGGGCCGCCTCCACGTAGTCGGAGCCCAGGGCACGGCGCAGGTTCAGCCGCAGGGCGTTGGTGAAGATGCCGCTGAGCAGCAGGCCCAGGGTGGCCGCCGGCAGCACCAGGTGGCGCAGGCTGCCGACCAGCTGGCCCCAGTCGCCGGCCCGGAGGCTGTCGAGCAGGTAGAAGCCCGTGCCTTCCGGGGGCATCAGGGTGGCGGGGAAGCGTCCCCCCACCGGCAGCCAGCCCAGCCAGACGGAGAACACCAGCTGCACCACCATGGCGGCCCAGAAGGGGGGCAGGGCGTAGGTGCTGATGCCGTAGAGCCGGCCGGCCAGATCGATGCGCCCCTCCGGGCGGGCGATGCCGCTGAACCCCACCGCCAGGCCCACCACGGCGGCCAGCAGCAGGGCCACCACGCCGAGTTCCAGGCTGGCGGGCAGGCTGGCCTGGATGATGCCGGTCACCGGTTCGCCGTTGGTGAGCGAGGTGCCCAGGTCGCCCCGCAGCAGATGGCCGAGGAAGCGGCCGTACTGCTCGGGCAGGGGCAGATCCAGACCCAGCTGGGCCCGCAGGGCGGCCCGGGCCGCCTCCGGGGCGCGGGTGCCCAGCAGGGCGTCGATCGGATCACCGGGGGCCACCCGCAGCAGCAGGAACACCAGCGAAGCGATCAGCCAGAGCATCACCGGAGCCAGGGCCAGGCGGGAGGCCAGGTAGCGCGCCAGGTCGGAACGGCGGCTCATGGCACCCGGGCGGCGGCGGCGGCGTGGAGACGGCGCAGCTCGCCCAGCAGCACCCGGCCGGACCCGTCGAACCGGGGCCGGCTGACGCCCGGCTGGCCCCAGGCCACCGGGGCGCTCAGCCACACCGGCACGTAGGGGCTGGCGGCGGCGACCCGGCGCTGGATGGCCACCAGCAGGGCGATCCGCTCGGGGCCGTCCAGCTGGCTGCTGCGCTGCAGCTCCTCCTCCAGCCCCGGGGCGGTCCAGAAGGTGCCTCCCAGGACGCTGTTGCCCTCCAGACACCGGTATCCCACGGCCTTGCTGCAGGACAGCAGCGGCATCAGGAAGTTCTCCGCATCGGGGTAATCGCCGATCCAGTCGTAGAAGAGCATCGTCAGGGCGCCTTTGTCGAGCTGGGAGTAGGCGGTGGTCGACTCCATGCCGCTCACCTCGAGCTTCACGCAGTCGCCCAGGTCCCGGCGCAGCTGGGCCTGCCAGGTGAGGGCGAACAGCCGGTCGGTGGGGATGTCGGAGCGGTAGGTGAGGGGCAGGGTGAGCACCCGGCCCCCGCAGTACCCGGCCCGGCGGTAGAGGGCGCGGGCGGCGGCGGGGTCGTAGGCGGGCCAGGCGGTGGGATCGGAGCCGGGCAGGTCGGGGGGGACCAGCTGCCGCTGGGGGGAGCGCAGTCCCAGGGTCACCCGCCGCACGATGGTGGCCCGATCGAGGCTGCGGGCCACGGCCTGACGCAGGTCGGGCCGGTTGAGCGGCGGCTGGTCGCTCAGCAGCGACACCAGACTGATCTCCTGGGAGGGGCCGACGGCCTCCCGCAGGCGGCCGGCCGCCGCATCCCGGTGCAGGGCCTGCTGGTGGTCGATCTCCAGGCCGCTGCTGAGCAGCAGGTCCACCTCGCCGCTGCGCAGGGCCCCGAACAGGGCGGTGGAGTTGCTCAGGGTGACCAGATCGATGCCGCCGTTGGCCGGCCGCCGGCCCCAGTAGCGGGACCAGGGCACCAGGCGCTGCTGCTGGTCGCCGAAGAAGGCGAGGACGTAGGGGCCCGTGCCCACGAAGCGGTCGTTCAGGGGCCGGTCGCGGTGGCGCCGGTAGGCGGTGGGGGAGACGGGGGTGAGGAAGATGGCGCTGAGCAGCCGCGGCAGCGGGCTGAAGGGACGCTGCAGCACCAGCTCGATCTCGTGGGGAGCGGTGACCCGCACGGCCGTCACCCGGCTGCTCAGCTGGTAGCCGAGGGTGCCGATCGCCATGAAGCGCCGCAGGGAGAACGCCATGGCTTCGGCATCGAAGCGGGTGCCGTCGTGGAACAGCACCCCCTGGCGCAGGGGGATGCGGGCCCGCCTTCCATCCGGACTCAGCAGCGGCAGGGCGGTGGCCAGACGCGGTTCGATCCGGCCGCTGGCGTCGATGGCGTAGAGCGGGTCGCCAAGGCCGCTGAGCACCTGCATCACCCCGATCCGGGAGGCCTGGACCGGATCGAGGGAATCGATGCGGCTCTTGGTGGCCACGACCAGGGAGTCGCCCCCCCGGGGGGGCTGGCAGCCCGCCAGCAGCGGCAGGGCCAGCAGCAGGGCGGCGAAGGCGGTGGCCCTCGCCGCCGGCCCACGGCGTGTTCTGCCCCTGGTCGTCGGCAAGACCCTGCGATCCGGTGGGGCCCATTCAAGCGGCCAGTCCACCGCGGCTCCGCCGGCGGGGCTCACGGGCTCCGTCGGTGGCTCCTGGGCCGCCGCCCGCGCAGGATCTCGAGCTGCCGGATCAGCTGCTGAAGCAGGGTGAGGGACGTCCCCGGCCGCTGGGCGCCGGCGGCGAAGGCCGCGGCGAATCCCACCGAGGCGATGCTCACCCGTGCCACGCCCTGGCCGAGGGCCCAGACGTCGGTGGGGGCGGGTCCGCCGAGCCGGCCGGAGGCGCGGGTCTCGGTCCTCTGGAGCTCCTCGAGCAGGTTGCGCTTGAGCTCATCCAGGGGAAGGCCGAGGGCCGCCGCGGGCAGCTGGGGCCGGGGGGCCGGGAGCCGGGAGAAGCGGGCCTCCAGGTCCTCCGGACTGCTGGCGGCCTCGATGGCCTGGCGGATCAGCGTCACCCGCTCGCCGAGCACGTTGCGCTGCATCGCCTGGGCGCCCTTCGCCTGGGAGAGGACACGCCAGGTGGCGAAACCCTGCAGGGGGACCAGCAGCAGGAAAGCGAAGACTGCAACGATGGCCCACTGGCGGGCGATGGTCAGCTTCGCCCGCAGGAAGCCGTTGGTGGGCTCGATGAAGAGCCCGAGGTGCAGCAGCAGAAACCCCAGCAGGGCCAGCAGCGACGTGTTGACCATGCGGTTGGTGAACCGCAGCTGCCAGGCGGGACTGAGCAGCTGGAGGGGCAGGGAGTCGACCAGGACGAACGCCAGGAAGATCAGCAGCAGGCCGCCACCGCTCCAGGCGAACAGGCGGCTGAAGCCGGCGATCGTCACCTCGCGGCTGGCGGAGTAGTCAGGCATCCGTGGTCCGGGCTGGACAGGGTGGTGAGGGCTGGCCAGCGGCCCAGACCTTAGGGGGCCCCGCCTGCGAGCGACACCTCCCACAAACCTGAAGACAGGCTGATAGGATGGAGAGACATTACTGATTGTTCATGGTGCGCTTCCTGGGGTTTGGTGCCCTCGGTCTGAGCCGTTTCCGCCCCTCCGTTCACTTCGGTCCTCCCGTCGTCCTGCTGAGCTGTCTGCTGGCCAGCACCGCCGCCCCGGCAGGGGGAAACCATGAGCAACAGGCCCTGGCGGAGCTACAGGAACTGCGCGAGCTGCTGGTTCCCGGTTTCGGGCGTGGGCTGGAGATCCCCTTCGGCATCGGTGACCTCACCCTGACTGATCCCGTCACCGGCAAGGTCGTCTCCTCCACCCGGCGTCTCTCCGCCTTCAGCACGCCTTCAGGAAAGGGCACCATCATCGATGGCTTCGTCATCCCCTCGGGCTACTTTGCCGCTCGCCCCGCCGCCGTCCCCGTCCGCGGCGGCTTCCGCCCGACGACTCCCCCCGCCGTCGGGCGGAGCGGGACGGCGTCGACCCCGCCGCCACCCACCCAGCCGGTCGGCATTGACTTGGATAACGTCTTCGGCGGGGTCATCGACGGCCCTCCCGTCGGGTTCCGGATGGTTCCCGCCGGTCCTCCTGCCGGGCGGCAGGCGCCATCCGCCGATCCCTTGTTCGTCCTGGCGAACGATCCCTCCGAGGAGACTCCCGGCCCTGCGGAGGACGGCGGTGTGTTCGAGATGGCCCTGCTACTCCCGGCCCCGGAGGACCCCTCCGGCGAGCCGACCGGCAACGGCCCCACCGTGCAGCTCGGTCCCGCCAGCGACGACCCCGACGCCCCGGCCTCGGTTCCCGGACCCCTGCCCGTGGCCGGGGCGGCATTGGCCTGGCGTTGCAGCCGCCGCCTGCGCCAGCGCCTGCGGCAGACACGTTGAATCAGGGTCGCCGCGGGCGCCTGCGACGCCGGCCGAACAATGACTGGGTCCAGCCCGAGATCCTGTCCGCGAGAGTCTGGGGGGAAGATTTCACCTGGGCTCCGGCGGCGAAGCCGATGAAGAAGCCGATTGAGGCCACCAGCGTTCTCGCGGTGTTCTGGAGGGCGGCCCAGATCTGGGTAGGAGCCGTGGTGCTGGTGATGCGGTCGACGTAGAGATTCTGAGAACGGGCGAGATTGTCAAAGATGGCTTTCTTGACCTCGGCGAGGGGCCGAGAGAAATCCTCCGGCGCCAGCTTGAGACGACCTCCCTCCAGCTGAGACAGCTTCTGCTGCAGGTCCGCGGTGCTGGTGGCGGATTCGATGACCCGCTTCAGGGGAGCCACGCGCTGGTTGGCCTGCTGGATCTGGGCCTGCTGGTTGGCCTTGGCCTCGTTGTAGGCCTTCCAGGTGGCGAAGCCCTGCAGGGGGATCAGCAGCAGGAAGCCGATGGCCGCAGCCATCGCCCACTGCCGCAAGGTGAGCAGCCGTTGGCGGATGCGGATGTTCGCCGGATTGAGGATCGCCGCGAGGTGCACGCAGGCGAATCCGACCAGTGGAATCGACGACAGCGAAAGGATCAGGGCCGTGAAGCGCAGCTGCCAGCTGGGATTCAGCAGCTGGAACGGCAGAGCATCCACGATGGCGTAGCCGAGGAAGACGATGAAAAGGCCCGTCCCGACCGCCATCAGCAGGTCACTCCCAGCGATCCGGGCCGCTGTTCTCTCGTCGATGGGTCCATCGTTCGGATCGGCGTCCGGGTCGATGGTCTGACCGCTCAGGGGATGGAGCATCGCTGGCTGAAATCCTGTCGGCAGGACATGGGGGATGGCGCAAAATTAGCTCCCCCAGGACGAACGGTCTCCCGAATCAGTCGATCCGCTGGCTACAGGGTTCTCAGACAGGCCGCCACCGCTTCCACCTCCTCCAGGCCCTCGATGGCCGCGAGAGCGTCACGGAAACGGGCTTCCAGCACCTCGTGGGTGATCGTCACGATTTCCGCGGCCCCCTCGATGCCGGCGAACTGGACGATTGACTGGATCGAGACAGCCGCCTCACCGAAACAGGTGCCGATCTTGCCGATGACGCCAGCCTCGTCGCGGGTGCGCAGACGAACGTAGTTGCGGTGGCTGGTGCGGGAGCTGTCAACCAGGGTGCAGCGGCGCCAGCGGCTCGCGGCCAGCAGGGGATCGAGGCCGGCCCCGGGGCCACTCACCTTGCGGATGCCGGCGATGTTGAGGATGTCGGCCACCACCGCCGAGGCGGTGGGGCCCGCGCCTGCCCCCGGTCCGTAGAACATCACCCGACCCACAGGGTCTCCTTCGACCAGGATGGCGTTGTTCACCCCGTGGACGCCAGCGAGGGGGTGGGACGTCGGCAGCAGGGTGGGATGGACCCGCACGTCCAGCAGTGCACTGCCATCGGCGTTCTCTCCCATGTACTCCGCCACCGCAAGCAGTTTCACCACGAAACCCAACTGGGCGGCGTAGGCCACGTCGCGGGCGTCCAGGCGATCGATCCCCTCGGTGGCGATGCCCGAACGGGAGATGGTCCCCCCGTAGGCCAGACCCGCCAGGATGGCGATCTTGTCAGCCGCGTCGGCGCCCTCCACGTCGGCCGCCGGATCCGCTTCGGCGTAGCCGCGCTCCTGGGCCTCCGCCAGCACCTCCCCATAGGCGGCACCCTCATCGGCCATGCGACTGAGGATGTAGTTGGTGGTGCCGTTGATGATGCCGCTCACCCTGCGGATACGGTTCCCTCCGAGCGACTGCTTCAGTGGCTCGATGATCGGGATGCCGCCCCCCACGGCTGCCTCGATCAGCACGTACACCCCATGCTTGGCGGCGGCGGCGGCGATCTCCTCACCGTGGCGGGCAATCACCGCCTTGTTGGCGGTCACCACGGGCTTACCGGCGGCGATGGCCCGCAGAATCAGGGTGCGTGCCGGCTCCAGACCCCCCATCACCTCCACCACGATCTCCACGGCCGGGTCGTCCACCACCTCGAGGGGATCGGTCACCAGGCTCCCGGCAGGAAGGCTCACGGGGCGGATGCGCCCGAGATCCCGGACGGCCACCCGGCACAGGGCGAGTTCCGCCACCATCGGGTGCCGTCCCTCGGGGCTGGTGAGGATGGAGGCCACTCCGGCTCCCACCGTGCCCATTCCAAGCAGGCCGACACCGATGGTCATGGGGTGGGATCCAGGAAGTCATTGATACTAGAAAGCCCTCCATCGGCAGTCGTCGCGGGTCAGGGCTGCAACCTTCCATCCGGATCACGGCCATCGTCACAGAGGCGCCGTCGTGAAAGGACCCTGGCAGAACGCCCGGCGGGCAATCTCCAGGCACGCTTCCCCCGCCCTGCCGCGGTCGACCACCATGGAAAGGGCGGGGGACTCCCTAGCGCCCAAACGCCAAAACGGTATCGTCGACTACGTTCCAACGACTTGCCTCTGGCGAGTTTCGGGCGAATGACTTCCAGCTCGATGAGATCGAAATCTATAAATATTGAATGGATGCTGAATTTTTCACTCGCTGTACCCGCATCCCTGGTGAGGTGTTCTGCGGATAAGTTGTTAGCAGAGCCCTCAGATTGAATCAGAATCTAAGCCTTCCTGTGCCTGAGTTTGATTGCGCCTGAAAACGAATCGGGACGGAGAGTGAATCCGGAGAAAGCGCCAGGGGAGAAGACAACTAGAAATTCATCCAGGGAACGACGCTGTCAATTTGTGCCAATGACAAAGCTGCACACTTGACGTTGCGTTCCATTGCAGGGACGATTGTTCGCATCTTCGCTGAGGGTCGCTGAACACATGCCGCGCGGACCAGGCAAACCCAAATGGCGAAAAGGCTTTATCAATCAGCATGTCCCCTCCCTCCCCATGACCTTCACGCTCTCGCGGCCCCCTGCTTCCACTCCTTCCAAGTTCCCTTCGTCCCTGAGGTTCCAGGGAGCTAGGAAGCCGTCGGGCGTCCATTGCAGGATCGGGGATTTCCGGGTCGTCGATCCACCTTTCGCCATTCCCCAGGCGCAACTTCTTGATTTCCTTGCGGGCATCTTTGCCAGGGCTGCCGTGGCCCAAGGAGAACACACGTCCTTCGAGTCCGCAAGGGCTCTCTACACCAGGCTCTTCGACCGTTTCGGCTGCAATCCCAGCCTGTTGTCGCGCCGCTTCACCTACACGGAGGATTTTCTGCTGCCGCCCGATCAATGGAAGGTGTTTGACCCTGAAGATCCTCTAAGCCTGGGGGGATGGAGCCGCCGCCGTGAGGCCTTCAAGCGATTCAGCCAGCAGATCTTCGACGACCTGTTTGCCGGCCAGAGGGTCAAACCCTCCAACCTTCTGCACGTCACCTGCACGGCCTACGAATCCCCCAGCGCCCCGCAGTTGCTGGCCAGTTCCCAGGGCTGGAACTCCACCACGGTCACCCAGGTGTATCACCACGGTTGTCATGCCTCGGTACCCGCCCTCCGGGTCGCCTCCGGGCTGGTGGCTGGTGCCGTCGCCCAGGGACGGCCGGAGGAGGCCATGGTGGATGTGGTGCACACGGAGCTGCACACTCTGCACGCCGATCCGGTCCGTCGCACGCCAGACCAAATCGTTGGACACAGTCTTTTCGGCGATGGGGTCATCGCCTACAAAATGTGGTCGCCAGAGGCCTCCAGCAGGGAATCACACCGGTCCTTCGAGCTGTTGGCCACCCACGAGTACATCATTCCCGACACAGGCCATCTGATGCAGTGGAGCATCGTCGACAGTGGCATGCATATGGTTCTGGACAAGGCCATTCCCGACCACATTGCGGAGCATGTCAACGGCTTCGTGCATGATCTCTACGCACGGGCTGGACTGGTCAAGTCTCGTGATTTCCCGGATTCCCTACTGGCCATCCATCCAGGTGGTCCCCGCATTCTGGATAAGGTCAGGGATGCACTGCATGTCTCTGAAGAGAGGATGGCCTGGTCACGTAAGATCCTGCTGGATCGAGGAAACCTCTCCTCGGCAACCGCTCCGCACATCTGGGCCAATATCCTCTCCGATCACTCCATCCGCCCGGGTACTCTCGTCACCACAATTGTATTCGGACCTGGTCTGACCGCTGCGGGTGCCATCCTACGTGTGATCTGAAGTCTAAAATCATGAACCGTAGTGGTTGGAGATTATCCAACCACTTTTTTAATGCGCGGTTGGGAATCAGCCCTCCCGTTCTCCGACGAGGAGAACTTCATCACAGGGCAGGGGGACATCACGAAATTCTCCGAAGCCGCAGTCAGTGGCAATCTCACGGAGCTTTCTTGTGCTGTAGAACCGTCCCTTTCCACGGGCCAGGGCAAGAAAGTAGATGCCCATCAGGCTGTTGATCAGGGGACCTCGGCCGTGGTCGGCGGTGACGGGAGTGAACACCACCAGTTTCCCTTTCGGTGCGAGCGCTTGACGTGCCTTGCGGAGCAGGCCACTGATCTCCTCGGGCGAGAGGATATCGATGAGATGGGCGCAAAGGATGATGTCATAGCCCCCGGGGAGGGGATCCTGCAGCAGGTCCACGCCCACCGTATCCAGTCGGGAAGCCTGGGGATGGCTGGAGAACGCCTGGCTGGTCCGTTCGACAACCGCGGGAAGGTCCGCCACCGTGACTCGGGCTTCGGGATGTTGGTTGACGATGGCCATGGCCAGGTCGCCGTCACCGCCACCGAGATCCAGAATCTTCCTTGGGCCGGAAAAGACACTGTTCCGCGCGACGGCCTCCCGGTTGATGCTGCTGTAGGCCCGCATGAACTTCGAGAAGATCGGGCCGTTCACAGGATCGTTGGCGACGGCCGCATAGAAATTCTGCCGGTCGTGGCCATATAGCCGGCTGAGCCCTTCCGGCCGGCCGTTCCGGACGCTGTCCTCGAGAGACAGGAGGGCGGGAGCAATGACGGTGTCGGCGTAGTCGAGCCAGGAGCGAAGGAAGGCCTCCTTCCTGAGCAGCGGCGTGTAGGCGCGCCGCACCCTCCAGCCGCGGCCGCAGCGGGATAGGAGACCAGCCCCTGCCAGAGCGTGGAGGAGGATATCGACCCCCTCAGGGGCGCAGCGGCAGCGGGTGGCCAACTCCAGGCTGTCGCTGCCTGGGTGGTCGATCAGGGCGTCGAGGATTCCGGTGTTCGCGGCCGCCACCAGAGATCGCTGGGCGAGGGTGCCCGCGATGGTTCGCTCCAGCGGGGCAGGATCCGCGACGAGGCGTTGCAGCAAGCGACGAAGTCCGCCCGCCAGGGTGCGAGCGGGTTGGGCGGTGGCTGGGGTGATCGGTACGGAAATCATTCGTTTGGGGGGATCAGCAGCGGCTCCAGACCTGTCGGTTCGGATGACAGACTAAAAAGGAGTGGAAAGATCCATGAGTTAGTTCTTTCCTCGGTCCTCAAGATTGCCCGCTATAACCTATTGATTTTAGGCAGCTTATTGCTGTGGAAAATGAAGTCAACAGGGAAGGTTTCCTTGGCTTGCCTTTGGAGTGGATGAAGACACACCGCTTCACTTCCTACCTCAGAGTTGCATCTGCACTGGGAGACAGCTGAAAAGCCTGCAGCATGAAGTTAAGGAAAATCTGGAACACCCATCCCAAAGTCCGGACAATGGCGCTCTGATCACTGGCCACGACTGGGGTGATAGGTGCAAGCGGCAAGGACTAGGCGATTACGGGAAGAGCACTGCCAAAAGCGCACCCAACGTCCGAAGTTCTTGGCCGACATGGCCGAGGTGGTTCCCTGGCAGGCCTGGGTCAATCGGATCGAGCCCCACTACCCCATGACTGGCTGACGATCGACGTTCGCCGTGGCGACCTTCTGATCGCCAAACGCCCTCCTGCTTTCCATGACGGGGGCCGGTAGGAGATGATCTCCCGTTGCCACCAGTGTGGCAGCCGGAGATCAGCTGGCAAATCAGAACGGTCTCAGCGGGTGGCGTGTGTCGGCCTGAAGCAAGAGGCCCTCCAGATCAATGCTGGAGCGCAATTCCCGCAGAACCGCTCGGTCGTGGTTCTCGCGGGTGGCATAGGTGGCCAGGGCGATCGCTGCTCAGAGCGCCCTGGAGTAGAAGGTCGCCTGGGCAATGTTGACGCAGTCGGCCGGAGGCCATGGGCCCGGCCGTAGCCCTCGGTCGCGACGATCGAGCCCCGCAGGGTGTTGCCATCGGGCACCGGCGGATCCAGACCAGCTCCACCATCAGGGATCTGGGCCAGCATCCAGCCCTGCAGCTGCCGGCAGATATCGGCCACATTCAGCTGCTGGAACAGAGAGCGGAAGGCGAAATCCTTCGGAGATTGCCTGAGCTCAAGCCCCAATGCCGGGTTCAGCGCAGCGTGATGGTGGATGGCAAAGCGTTCCAGATCTCGCAGGCTCTGGCAGCCGCTCAAGATCCCGAGCGCCGCCACCGGGAGAAGGAACCATTGGGGGCGCACCCCGCGGCGCATCCGTCGCTCGGGGATCGCCTGCAAGAAACTGATCGGGTCGGCCGAAGCATTGACAGCAGAAGGTTCTGGACAAGAAGGGATCCATTCCCGCCGGCCAGAGCCAACGGTCGGAGCCCTGGCGAGCGCAGTTGTGAGGGACCTTCAACCAGCCCGGCCCCAACGCCTGTCCCATCCCGGGGGTCCGTGCGTGGTCGTGCTGCGGGGGGCAAGGAGGTCCGCACCACCCGCCCCGAGCAAGGCTGATCCCGTTCGCTCGGCGGAGCCGCGTTTCGCCGCCTCCCCTGACCCGGGGGCCGTGGTCAGATCCCTTGCGAGCCGGGCGATCTGGCGGCAGCGGAGCGCCTCGGGTCCCCACTGCCGCCCCCGGGGCTGTGTTGCGGTTTTCCAATAGGCTTCCACCGGATTGGTTAAGCCACCGTTCATGCCCTACTATGCGGGGGCTTCGTGCACCGTGACCACCCCCCATGGCACCTACTCTCCAATCGCTCCTTAGAACGAGCGGACCTCTCAAGTTCATTGTCCCTGCGGCAGCCATCACCGGAGCATTGACCTTCGGCGCTCCCTCCGCCCACGCGCTGACCGGCTCTCTGGCCTTTTCGAATGGAACCGGCGATTTCGCCAGCACGGTCAACATCCTTGACCCAACTGACACCTTCAGTGTTCTCTTCAACACCCCGGGACCCACGGGCGCTGTACTGATCAATGACGCCCAGGGCCTGTTCGTCCCGCCGTTCCCGGTCACACCCCCTTCGGCGTTTGACCCTGCCGTTACGTCGCCTACGGCCGTCTTCAACTACTTTATGCCAGTTGCACCCGGTGCAGCACTATACAAGCTTGCCGCCGACACCGCTTTCACTTTCTCTAACGGTGTTACGGTGGGTATCCGCGGCGGGGTTGACTTTCTGGTGACCCAAGGCGCCGACGGCACTGTGCAAGTTGAGGTTACCCAAAATCGCCCTCCCAACCTCACCTCGTTTGTCACAGGTCTTCCTGCTGGAACAGTGTTCGTGACCAATGGTGCTTTCACCTTCAACGACACTCTCCCAAATACACCTGGTTCCTACTCCGCGCAGGTTAATAT